>ENA-ORTY01000361-ORTY01000361.1-human-gut-metagenome-genome-assembly--contig:-NODE-361-length-61672-cov-4.060276_pt1 | contig 61672 bp, 52 predicted proteins | sample MGYA00241917_ERZ509198 | MGnify/ENA primary metagenome ERZ509198 (study PRJEB26280, sample SAMEA2338857) | human gut metagenome | biome: human gut; feature: human-associated habitat; material: faeces...
TGCCGACAATACTTGTCTGGAGACGGACCGGGAAGATAGGTCAATGCCAACACAAGGGATTCGCTCAGGCGAATCCCTTGCTTATGCCTCCTTAGCTCAACGGTAGAGCATCCGGCTGTTAACCGGAGGGTTGTAGGTTCGAATCCTACAGGAGGCGCCAGAGATATTGCCGTCACCTGTGTGGCGGCATTCTTTGAATATGGGCCTTTAGCTCAGTTGGTTAGAGCAACCGGCTCATAACCGGTCGGTCCCGGGTTCAAGTCCCTGAAGGCCCACCAAATATTATGACATATAGGGGAATAGCTCAGTTGGTAGAGCGACGGTCTCCAAAACCGTAGGCCGAGGGTTCGAAACCTTCTTCCCCTGCCAAACACGGGAACTGATTAAAGGAAAGGTCAGTTCCCGTGTTTTTTATTTTTTAAGTTCATCATTCATGCGCTGTTTCCATTTTGTTGGAGGATCCCTATGCGAGTCAAGAAGAAAACATTAAAAAAAGAAAAATCAGCGATGTCGGTTTCCATGTATGGAAACTTACTGTTTGTGTTGATTGAGTTGGTAATGGCAGTCTATACCAGTTCTCAGGCGGTTTTGTTGGATGCCGTGTATGATGGCATTGAGTTTTTTATGCTTTTACCATCTGTGTTGCTGATTCCTCTGCTCTACAAGCCGTCGAATGAAAAGCATCCCTATGGGTATATGCAGATTGAAACAATTTTTATTGTGATCAAAGGTATCACTATGACGGCGGTTACGATTGGCTTGATTACCAATAACATCAACCTTCTGTTTCATGGTGGGCGAGAGATCTCCTTCGGGACTGTTGCATATTTTGAGCTCTTTGCCTGTGTGCTTGGCATAGCCGTATCAATTTATCTTAGACAAAAGAACAAAAATCTGAATTCCCCTCTGATTCAAGTCGAGATGGAGGGGTGGATGATGGATAGCGGGGTGTCTTTGGGAATGGCCGCTGCGTTTTTCCTGCCAGCCTTCATCCATGTGGATTGGTTCCAGTCTCTCACTCCTTACCTCGACCAGATTATTACCATTATTCTTTCTATGATTATGCTCCCTGTTCCGATTCGTACTGTGGTTTCCGGTATCCGGGATCTTATGCTGCTGCCGCCCGAAGAAGAGACAGTTCAACAGATACGCGAAATTGTGGAACGCTCCCTGGAGGGAACAGGTTATCGCGATATTCAGCACGAGATTGTGCGTACAGGACGGAAATTGTGGATCAGTACTTACATCACATTGGACAATGATGAGGTTTCTCTTCTCAAATTCCAGACGGCGCAAGCACATTGCATTGAAGCGCTGAAAGAGGTTTACACGGATTTCTATTTTGAACTCCTTCCTCATATAGAGTTTACTGAAGAGCAGCTGCCTGCTGAGGAATCTGTCTGATCATTCCTGTCATATGACCTAAAAAACTCAGGTCTCCCTTATGGGGGAACTGAGCTTTTTTGTTCTGTTTGCATGTCTGTATTTTGTCAAAGTATACCGTTCTTGATACATAGAGATTACTTTGCTATAATGCCCGATAAGAGAGAGAAAGAGAAGGCGGCATTGCAGGAGATGTGGCATTTTCCTGAAATACTTGCGTAAAAAATGGTTGGAGGGGTCTTTCAGAGCAGTGTGATAAAGGAGTACATAAAATGAAACGGTTTAACAAGAAGGATTTATTTACGATTCCCAACATTATCGGATATATACGAATCTTATTGATTCCTGTTTTTTGTTGGGTGTACATTACAGCACAGTCGTCTCGCGACTATTTGATTGCTGCGGGCATTGTGCTGTTTTCCAGTTTTACAGATCTGTTCGACGGAATGATCGCTCGGAAGTTCAATCAGGTTACAGAGCTGGGGAAAGTACTTGATCCGGTGGCGGATAAGCTGACCCACGGCGCTCTTGCAATATGCCTTGCTACCCGCTATCCCTTGATGTGGGCGCTGATTGCGCTGATGCTTGTGAAAGAGGGATATATGGCTGTGATGGGGCTGCGTTTCCTCAAAAAGGACAAAATGTTGGACGGTGCCATGTGGTTCGGGAAAATCTGCACGGCAACACTCTTTGCCGGACTATTTGGGCTGTTCTTCTTCTATCAGATGCCCGTTTTCGCGGCAAATATTTTAATTTGTGTGATGATGGTGGTCATGGTGATCACCTTGTGCCTGTATATTCCGGTATTTCGGAAAATGAAGGAAGAAACAGCGGATAACATAAAGGAAGATACCTGATGAGGGGCGTTCTCCCCGGGACGAAATATAGGAGGTCTCTCGTATGAAAATGGTGTTTACCCTGTTGGTTATTTTTTATCTTTTAACGATTTTGTGTGTGGTGTTCTTGGAACGGAAATCACCTACGGAGGCGTTATTGTGGGTGGTAGTTCTGATCTGTCTGCCGTACTTGGGTCTGATCCTCTATCTGATCTTTGGCAGTACCATGGGAATCAAATTGACAGCATACGCCAGAAAAAAGCGTCTGGAACGGCATCATCCTATTCCTGCACCAGAAACGGTTCCCGATTTGAGCGGTAAGGAGCTTTCCGAGGAGGACCGGCAAGTGATCCGGTTCAACACGACATATAACCACAGCCAGCTGACTTGCTATCAGGAAACGCGGCTTTTCACTGCCGGAAAAGAGCACTATCAGCAGCTGTTTGCGGATATTGCTGCTGCAAAGGAATGTATTTACATTGAGTTTTACACGATTCACCCGGATGAGGTGGGCCAGGCGTTGGTGGAGGCACTGACCAAGAAGGCAGAAGAAGGCGTGACGGTGTTGGTGCTGTGCGATTTTATTGCCAATGTATCCACCCCGGCCAAAATGTTCCGTCCTCTTCGGCAGGCTGGCGGTAAGGTGGTGCGTATCAAGCCATTCTTGACCCATTACCGCAGTCACCGTAAAATCGTGGTGATCGACCATAAGATTTCCTACATTGGCGGCATGAATATTGGAAGAAAGTATGTAAATATGGACCGGGTCAAAAATCCGTGGCGGGATACACAGGTGCGGATGGTCGGTCCTTGTGCTGCAATCCTGGACGAATATTTTCTGCGGGACTGGCTTTGCTCTGTCCAGAGGAAGGATTGGGAAAGCGCATCGGCGTATGTGGATACACTGCCGTCGTACCGCCACGGGGAATTGAATGAAAATCTGTGTCAATTTATCGTGGGCGGCGTGGATACCAACAAAGAATCGGTCAAAATGTGCTACTTGAGCATGATCCGCAGCGCCAGGAAAAGTATCCGAATCCAGACGCCGTACTTCATTCCGGACGTTTCCATTCTGGATGCACTGAAAGCTGCGGCAGCAGCCGGTGTAGAAATTGAACTGATGATTCCAGGCGTAAAGGCCAGCTTTTTCCTGGATCCGGTGACGACCTATTATTGCGGGGAATTACTGGATTATGGAGCGAAGATCTACAAGTACCATGGCTATATCCATGCGAAAACCATGATTGTGGACGATGAGCTGTGCTGCATCGGTTCCGTAAATATGGATATCCGCAGTTTGAAGGTGGATGATGAGATCTGCGGCGTGTTCTATGCCAATCCGATTGTCACGGAATATTCCGGGATCTACGATGCGGATATTGCTCATTGCGATCCCTACACTTTGGAGCAGTTCCACGCCAGAAGTACCAAGGAACGATTCCAGGAAAGCTTTTTCCTGATGTTTGCGCCGCTGATGTGAGGCAGTTTCGAAAAAGGGGGGCAATGGGATGTATTTGATTGTCTGTTTAGACGACAACAATGGCATGCAGTTTCACAACCGGAGACAGAGTCGCGATCGGGTGGTTCTGGAAAAGATCCTGGACATGACCGAGGGCGGAAAACTATGGATGAGTGCCGACTCTGCGCGCCTGTTCGCCGGGCGGGAGGCGCCTCAGATTCAGGTCGCAGAGGACGGACTTTCTGTGGCCGGAGCGGGGGAGTACCTTTTTTGGGAAGACGGGCCGGTAGGAATGTATCAAGATCGCATAGAGCGGGTCTATGTGTTCCGCTGGAATCGGGTCTATCCTGCGGATCTGCATTTTGATTTCATGTTGCCCCGGGAAAATCTGAAATACCAGGAAGATTTTTCTGGTTTTTCCCATGATAAGATCACATTGGAGGTTTACGAGAAGTGAAACAACGATTTGCTGCATTACTGGCTGCGGTCATAATGCTGTTGGCGCTTTTGACGGGGTGCAGCGGAGCGGCTGACACAGAGCCGGTCATCAGCCTATCCGAGATCCCTGCTTATAGTGGGACGCCCTATGTGGCCATCAACGGCAATATGCCGGACTTTACGGAAGAGGACTATACAACAACCTCTTATGAGGAATACAGCAGTTTGGACGCTCTGGGACGCTGCGGTGCTGCGATAGCCTGCATAGGACAGGATTTGATGCCCACAGAGGAGCGGGGGAGTATCGGCCAGGTGAAACCTTCCGGCTGGCATACGGTAAAATATGACCATGTGGATGGGAAATATCTGTATAATCGCTGCCATCTGATCGGTTACCAGCTCACGGCGGAAAATGCCAATAAACAAAACCTGATCACTGGCACCCGGTACATGAATGTGGACGGAATGCTGCCTTTTGAGAATATGACGGCAGACTACATCAAGGAAACCGGAAACCATGTGCTGTATCGGGTCACGCCGATTTATGACGGCAATGCACTGGTAGCCAGCGGAGTGGAAATGGAGGCATGGTCTGTAGAAGATAACGGTGAGGGTGTCTGTTTCCATGTATTTTGCTACAATGTGCAGCCGGGGGTGGAGATTGACTACGCCACCGGGGACAGCTGTCTGGCAGGGAAAACGGATGCTGCAGGAGAGGTGATGACTTACGTGCTCAATACCAAGTCCCATAAGTTCCATTTACCCTCTTGCTCCGGCGTTGATTCCATGAATGCCGAAAATCGGGAGACCGTGGAAGATACCCGGGAGAATCTGATTGCCCAGGGCTATTCTCCCTGCGGGAGCTGCCATCCATAAACAGAATATAGTGTATCAGGGGATGGGGCAGTCGGCCCTGTCCCCATTTTTTACGCGTACTCTTCGATTGCGCTTTCCTTTGTCACTGAGTATAATAGGGAACATACACGGGCGGTGAAAATGCTCGGCAGAAACTATTGAGCAGGAGTTTGCAGAGATGAAACAGGAGAAACAGGCTGTTCCGGACAAAATCATAGTCCGGGGCGGGCGCGTGCATAATCTGAAAAATATTGATGTGGAGATTCCACTCCACCAAATCGTCGGAATCGCGGGTGTGTCGGGATCGGGAAAATCCTCTCTGGCGTTGGGGATCCTCTATGCAGAAGGTTCTCGCCGCTACCTGGAGTCGTTGGCCGCCTATACCCGCCGCAGAATGAGTCAGGCGGAAAAAGCGCAGGTGGATGAGGTGCTGTATGTCCCTGCCGCACTGGCGCTGCGTCAGCGGCCCGGTGTTCCGGGGATTCGGAGCACATTCGGCACCGGAACGGAATTGCTGAACAGTCTGCGCCTGATGTTTTCCCGCTTGGCCAGTCACCGCTGTCCAAACGGACATTGGGTGGAGCCTTCCCTGCGGGTCGCGGCGGGGGTAGATTTGGTATGTCCTGTTTGTGGTGCGCATTTTTTCGCCCCTTCAGCAGAGGAATTGGCGTTCAACAGCCAGGGAGCCTGCAAGCGCTGCGATGGAACCGGGATCGTTCGCATTGTGGATGAGTCCACATTGGTGCCGGATGAATCTCTGTCCATTGATGAGGGCGCTGTTGCGCCCTGGCAGACGCTGATGTGGTCGCTGATGAAGGATATTGCCCGGGAAATGGGTGTTCGGACGGATGTCCCCTTTCGGGAATTGACAGAGCAGGAGCGGGAGATTGTATTCCACGGGCCGGCGGTAAAGAAAAATATCGTCTATCAGAATAAAACCAGCGGGGCAGCGGGCGATATGAACTTCACCTACTTCAATGCGACTTATACAGTGGAAAATGCACTGTCAAAAGTCAAAGACGAAAAGGGCATGAAACGGGTGGAGAAGTTCCTTCGGCAGGATATTTGTCCAGACTGCGGCGGGACACGGCTCAGTCCGGAAGCGCGGGCGCCACGGCTGCGGGGAATCTCTCTGGCACAGGCCTGCGCCATGCCCCTTGCGGATTTGACTGCGTGGGTAGATGGGGTGCCGGACAGCTTGCCGGAGGCAATGCGTCCAATGGCTGAAAGTATATGCGCATCGTTTCAGGGGGCGGCAAAGCGCCTGATGGAGTTGGGATTGTCCTACCTGACATTGGATCGGGCGGCATCCACTCTTTCCACAGGAGAACGGCAGCGGATGCAGCTGGCACGGGCAGTCCGGAATCGAACCACGGGAGTTTTGTATGTACTGGATGAGCCGTCCATCGGCCTGCATCCGGCCAATCTGGAGGGCCTGACCGGGGTGATGCACGATTTGATCTCCGATGGGAATACCGTGGTGTTTGTAGATCACGATACCAATGTGCTGGCAGGGGCGGATTGGCTGATTGAACTGGGACCCGGAGCGGGAGCGGGAGGCGGTCAAATCATTGCCCAGGGGACGGTGGAAGAGGTATCCCGTGATCCCCAATCCCGGATCGGAAACTTTTTGCTGAGATCCGGCGCCATTCAGAGTCGTCCCCCGGTGCCCTTGGGGCAGATGTTTGCTTATGGGAAACTCCATTTGTCCACAGATCAGATTCACACAGTTCACCCTTTGGAGGTGGACTTCCCGAAAGGGCGGCTCATTGTTGTGACTGGAGTGTCCGGCTCCGGAAAGACTACCATGGTGTTGGAGAGCTTGATCCCTGCCTTGGAGGCACAAATCAGCGGACAGAAACTGCCGGAGCATGTAAAGGGAATTTCGGCGGAAGGCATCCATCGGGTGAAACTGATTGATTCAGCCCCTATCGGTATCAATGTCCGCTCCACAGTGGCAACTTATGCGGATATCCATGATGAACTGCGGAAAGTCTATGCCAGAACGCCGGATGCAAAAGAACATGGATATAAAGCGGGAGATTTTTCTTATAATACGGGAAAACTGCGCTGCCCCACCTGTGACGGTACCGGGACCATCAGTTTGGATGTGCAGTTTTTGCCGGATGTGGAGATCACCTGCCCGGATTGCGGTGGTTCCCGCTATTCCAGACAGGCGGGACAGATCCGCCGCACTCCTAAACAGGGAGGCGAGCGCCGCAGTTTACCGGAATTGATGGAACTGAGTGTAGACGAGGCGCTGGAGAACTGCGCAGACTTGCCGGTGGTGCAGCGGCGGCTGCAGGTATTGCATGATTTGGGGTTGGGATACCTCACCCTGGGGGAGCAGACACCGGCCCTGTCCGGCGGCGAGGCGCAGCGTCTGAAATTGGCCAGTGAAATGGGAAAAGGCCAGTCTGACGCAGTATTCGTTTTTGATGAACCGACCATCGGCCTGCATCCACTGGATGTGGAGGTGTTGCTGGGGGTTTTTCAGCGGCTGATCGAGCAGGGCGGAACGGTGATTGTCATTGAACATGATCTGGATGTAATCCGGAATGCGGATTATATAATCGACATGGGGCCGGGCGGAGGCATTCACGGCGGGCGTGTCGTTGCGGCAGGAACGCCCGGAGAAATTGCCGAATGTGCGGAAAGCATCACCGGAAAGTATTTGCAGCGGTGAAATACCGTATTTTCAGAATGTAAATTTTTTGGAAATAGAAAGGGAATAACGTACTATTTTAGTAGGAATATGCTATAATCGGGTCAGGGCCAGTTTTACAAAAACTGAGTAAACAGATAAAAGGGATGTGACAGAAATGAAAAGAAACTATGGATTCACGGCTGTGACTGCCGCTTTTTGTCTGGTAATGCTGGCGGGCTGCGGCAGCCAAACCACCGGACAAGGACAGGGGAGCGGGACATCCGACCCCAATACGCCTCCGGTTGTGCAGACACCCTCGGCGTATATTACTGAGGAACAGGCGCAAGCATTGGCGTTGGAGCATGCAGGTGTGTCAGAAAACGAAGCGTCTTTTGTGCGTACCCACATGGACTGGGATAACGGAAAGTGGAAATATGAAGTGGAGTTTTATAAGGACACCGCGGAATATGACTACGATGTAGATGCCGTGACTGGGGAGATCCTCTCCTATGATTACGATGCAGAGTATTACGCCCAGCCTTCTGGCAGTCCGGCGGACGGGGCCAAGATCACGAAAGATGAGGCCAAGCAGATTGCACTGGAGCATGCCGGGATGACGGAGGACGGTGTCAGCCGTCTGCGGATCGAGTTTGATTATGAACATGGAAAAGCTGTGTACGATGTGGAATGGCGGGTAGATTGGACGGAATATAGCTACGAGATCGACGCCAATTCCGGTGATATTCTCAGCCATGAGCGGGATGCAGACTAAAACATGAAAAAAACACTCCACAGAATGTTCTGTGGAGTGTTTTTCAAATTGTCGGAATTTATTCCAGGTTCAGGTCGCCTTCCTTGATCCAGCCCATTTTCCGGAACAGCAGACCAAACAGCCAGGTCAGCACTGCCGGCAGGACGAAACAAATCAGGACCATGCCAATCCAGTCCATCGCGCTCGGCGCGATGGCGGTGGCGCCTCTGGCAACAGCGGCCTCACTGGGAGCGAGCCATCCGGTCCAGACACCGATGGGACCACACAAGCCGCAGGTGCCCATACCGGAGTTGATGGGAGCGCCATTCATCTGGAATTTGAAGACACAGGTGGCAATCGGGCCGGTGATAGCAGATGCCAGCGTGGGAGGCAGCCAAATCAGCGGATTGCGGACGATGTTGCCCATCTGGAGCATGGAAGTGCCAAGACCCTGGCTGACCAGTCCGCCCCAACGGTTTTCTCTGAAAGACATGACGGCAAATCCCACCATCTGTGCGCAGCAGCCTGCCACTGCAGCACCGCCTGCCAGACCGACCAGTCCCAGAGAGGCGCAGATGGCGGCGGAGGAGATGGGCAGCGTCAGCGCAACACCCACCAGAACAGAGACCAGAATACCCATCCAGAACGGCTGCAGGTCGGTTGCCCACATGATTACTTCGCCGATCTTCATGGCGCCGGCGCCAATGGCCGGAGCAATCAGTTTTGCCAGAGCCACACCGATGACGATGGTGACGGTGGGGGTAACGAGCAGGTCGATTTTTGTCTCTTTGGAAACAAGTTTTCCGAATTCAGCTGCAATGATGGCGATGATCAAAACGGCCAGGGGGCCTCCGGCACCGCCTTCTGCGTTGGCTGCCCAACCGACAGCGACCAGGGAAAACAGAACCATGGGGTCTGCTTTCAGGGCATATCCGATGGCCACAGCCATTGCCGGGCCGGACACGCTCATAGCGTAAGTGCCGATATCGATGAGATAAGTGATTCCCAACTGCTGTCCCAATGTTTTGATGATCGTGCCGATCAGCAGGGAACAGAACAGACCCTGAGCCATAGCGCCCAACGCATCGATGCCGTAGCGTTTCAGGGAGATCTCAATATTTTTCCGGGCCAAAAACTCCTTCATAGTATCCTCCGATTTCTCTATATTCTCTCTCTTGCTACAGGGAACTTTACAGATGTCAAGTCACCTGTAAAGCATACTATACACGGAAGAGGGCAGTTTGTCAATGCTGATTATTCTTTTGACGATATCCGAATAAATGTAAACGGCACGCTGTGTAAACACACAGCGTGCCGTTTGTTTTAATCCCAAAGTGTCTGCGGGTCAAATCCAAAGGTCTGAACCAGTTCCAACATGGGAGAGCTTGTCAGGTCTTTCGGTGTAACCAACCATCCGCCGTCTGCATCCAGATCAATCCCGAATTTTCGGAAAGCGTACCAGACCAGATGAGAGCACTGGGTTCCGGTCAGCGGTTCCTGAAACTTTTCTGAGAGCAGACCGGCAGTCAGACGGTAAGGAAGGTCTACCAGGGTCTCTTTTGCATAATCGACAATGTTCTGGAGCAGTTCTGGGGACAGTTTGGGACGGAGCACCAGAAAATTGGCCCGCTGTTCAAAGTGGGAGATCGGGTCCAGAGAACTGTCCACGCCCAGCGCTACTGCATTGATGGCCATTTCTTCCTGGGCGTCCACCACCATTGCGGCGTGACCGCATCGAAACCAGGAGAAGAAGGCGGAGGAGGAAACGATAATGTCGCCGTTGGCAAGAGAGGCGTAAGCGGCATGACCATCAATGGATTGGGTGCCGGTAAAGGGAGCAAATTTGCTGGTCTCCACGGTATAGGGGCGGAAGAAGTTGTCTTGAATTTCCAGGATTCTGGGGATATTGCCATCTTCTATTAAGTCATCGATGCCGAGTTTCGTCAAACCGGTTTGGGCGTAGAGCACGGAATAGTCGTCCGGGGTGCGGACCTCCTTTTTCAGCAGGGGCAGAATATCAATTTCCGCATAGTCTGGCGTCCAATGTACAGTGGTATGGGTATTAAAAATTGTGCCGACTTGCAGAAACGCTGCTGCTATCGTCAGCCAAATGATGACTGCCAACAGGACAGTGCCGAAACGCTGTTTTGCGGTCAGTTTGCTCATAGTCTACCCCTTTCTGGAACAATCATCTCTTCCTTGCACGGAAACCGGTCAAAATATCTCATTTTAACACATATATTCCTCTCATTCTTGAATAAATATGCGGGAGGAATTGAACTTTTTGTAAAAAAGTATTCGGAGAGGAGGAGTATCTTACAATTCTGAAAGATTTGTAGCCGGATAGGTCGCAGTGTGGTAAACTATTGCTGAAAAAGGAGGGAAGGATCGTGTATCGGATCTGGATCGTAGAAGATGACGATGTGATCGCAGGGGAAGTGAAAAAACAACTGAAAAGCTGGGGATATGATGCGGCCTGTGCGGAACAGTTTCAGAATATCTTGCCGGAATTTCAGGAGTTTGCTCCGCATCTGGTGCTGATGGACTTGGCGCTGCCATTTTTCAATGGATATCATTGGTGTGAAGAACTGAGAAAAATCTCCAGTGTGCCGATTTTATTCCTCTCATCGGCATCAGATAATATGAATATGGTGATGGCAATGAATATGGGGGCTGACGATTTTATTTCCAAACCCTTTGACATGAATGTTCTGGTGGCAAAAATTCAGGCAGTGTTGCGCCGGACTTATGACTATGTGGAGCAGTCACCCACTTTTCAAATCGGAAAAGCCACATTCCGTCCGGCAGATGCCACGCTGGAATGTGCGGGAGAAAAACTATCATTGACGAAAAACGACTGCCGTATTCTCCAGACGCTGCTGGAGCATCGGGGAACTCTGGTGAGCCGGGATACGCTGATGATGCGTCTTTGGGAAACAGACAGTTTTATCGATGACAACACGCTGACCGTGAATATTGCCCGTCTGCGCAGAAAACTGGAGGGACTGGGCCTTGCGGATGTAATCGTCACCAGAAAAGGACTGGGATACCTGATTGAGAGGTAGGGGGAGAAATGGCGTATTTGAAAAGTCGGGCGAAGTGGTTGATTTTGCTGGCTGTGATGTGGCTGTTGTTTATGACAGTACTGCTGTTATATCATGTTCCGCCTTATGCAGTGCGGGACGGGGGATTGCTTTGCCTGTTTGCAGCGGCGGTGTTTCTGACTGCGGATGGAATCGCCTTTTATCGCCGTCACCGGGAACTGGAACGGCAGATGGGGCAGGTTTGCCTGAGCGTGGATCATTTGCCTATGCCCTGTGATCTGACGGAAGAAGATTATCAGGAACTGATTCGGATTCTCTTTCGGGAAAAGCAGATGACCCAGGATCGGGCAGACCTGCGGTATATGGATATGATGGAGTATTATACGCTGTGGGTCCACCAGATCAAAACGCCCATTGCCGCGCTGCGTCTGCTGCTGCAAAATGAGGACAGCCGGCCGTATCTGGAAATGCGGAGCGAATTGCTCCGGATCGAGCAATATGTAGACATGGTGCTGTGCTATCTTCGTTTGGACGGGGATACCACAGATTTTGTTCTGCGCCGATGTGATATAGATCGGATTCTCCGGCAGGCGGTGCGGAAATTTGCGGGACAGTTCATTCAAAAGAAGATCCGTTTGGAATATCGACCGGTCAAGACTGCGGTGCTGATGGATGAAAAATGGCTTCAGTTCGTGGTAGAGCAGTTGCTGTCCAATGCCCTCAAATATACCCCGGAAGGTGGGTGTGTGACTATGGAGATGGAGAAGGATGAATGCCTGTGCATCCGGGACAGTGGAATCGGCATCGCCCCGGAAGATCTGCCGAGAGTATTCCAAAAAGGGTTCACTGGATACAACGGGCGCAGCGATAAGCGGGCCAGTGGGATCGGTCTGTTTTTGTGTAAACAGATTTTGGAAAAAATGGGACATACCATCTGCATCGAGTCCGAAACGGGGCAGGGAACAGTGGTCCGGGTGGGACTGGGCAGACGGGAAATGATGTTGGAATAATGACAAAAGCGTAAGAAACGGCCGGCAGTTTGTAAGCCAGGGTTAAGGCATCCCGGCGCCCGGTCTGTTACAATCAGACCATCATCGAATCAGGAGGAGTTTCGGATGTCTATCTTGGAAGTGAGAAATTTACAGAAGATCTATACATCCCGGTTTGGCACGAACCAGGTCCGGGCGCTGCGCAGTGTTACATTTTCCGTGGAGCAGGGAGAATATGTAGCCATTATGGGAGAATCCGGTTCCGGTAAGACCACATTGCTGAATATTCTGGCAGCGTTGGATCAACCTACCGGAGGGCAGGTGCTGTTGGAGGGAAAAGACCTGGCATCGGTGCGGGATTCAGAATTGGCCGCTTTCCGGCGGGATCATTTGGGATTTGTGTTTCAGGATTTCAATTTATTGGATACCTTTTCCCTGCAGGACAACATTTTTCTTCCACTGGTTTTATCTGGCCATGGATACTCAGAAATGTATGGAAGGATTATGCCCATTGCCCGGAAACTGGGCATTGACCAGATCCTGGACAAATATCCGTATGAGGTTTCCGGTGGACAGAAACAGCGGGCGGCAGTGGCGCGGGCGCTGATCACTGACCCCAAACTGGTTTTGGCAGACGAGCCTACCGGGGCGCTGGATTCCAAAGCAACGGACGAATTGCTGGACCTGTTTGGTCGTATCAACGATGAGGGGCAGACCATACTCATGGTGACACATTCGGTAAAAGCGGCCAGCCATGCAGGCCGGGTGCTGTTCATCAAAGACGGAGAAGTGTTCCACCAGCTGTATCGAGGCAGAGCCACCACGGAGGAATTTTATCAGAAAATCGCAGACACCCTCACAGTGCTGTCCACAGGCGGTGAGCAGCATGAATAAGGGGCGGTTTTTCTATTTTCGCATGGCGGCCACCAATATGCTCCTGAACGCCAAGCTGTATACGCCGTATCTTGTCACCTGCATAGTGACAGTGGCGATGTTTTTCATCATCAGTTCCATGGCGCTGACGGAACTGCCCGGCGGTTCCAGTATGCTGCTCATCATGCGGATGGGGCAGGTGTTGATGGCGCTGTTCAGCGGGGTGTTCCTGTTTTATACCAACAGCTTTCTGATGCGCCGGCGCAGACGGGAGCTGGCGCTGTACAACATTCTGGGCCTGGAGAAACGGCATATTGCCCGGGTGCTGCTGGAGGAAACGCTGCTGACCGGGATCATTTGCCTGGCTTTGGGGTTGCTTTTGGGGGCAGTGCTGGATAAGCTCATGTATCTGGTTTTGCTGAACTTGATGCGTTATGATGTGACCGAGCAGTTTTCGCTGTACCCTTCCGCGTTTTTGGTGACACTCGGGGTATTTGCAGTGATTTTTCTGCTGATTCTGGGGGCAAACCTGTTGCGAATCCGCAAGATCAATCCCATTGAATTGCTCCACAGTGAATCCATGGGGGAAAAGGAACCTCGAACCAAATGGCCGTTGGTGCTGATCGGTGTCCTTAGTCTGGGAACCGGATACGCGATTGCAGTGACAGTAAAAGATGTGTTTTCTGCGCTGATGTTGTTCTTTGTGGCTGTGGTATTGGTGATCATCGGCACATACTGCTTGTTTACAGCCGGGACCATTGCCGTGCTGAAAGCCATGAAGGCAAACCAAAAATTTTATTACCGTCCGCAGCATTTTGTATCTGTTTCCGGTCTGCTGTTCCGAATGAAACAGAATGCAGCGGGACTGGCGAATATCTGTATCCTGTCCACCATGGTGTTGGTGACGGTTTCTGTGACGGTAAGCACCTATTTTGGGTCGGAGGAAATCATGCGGAACCGCTCCCCGAAGGACATCAGCATCACGCTGTCCGATGCAAGTCAGGAAGAAAAAACGCAGATGTTTTCTCAGGTGCAGCAGCTCTCCGTGGAATTGGGACTGCCTATGGAGCATCTGGCGAGATTCGATGTTTTGGAAGTGGCTATGGGGCAAAAGGGCGATGCATTTAGCCCGGACCCGGGATATGTTGACGGATGGGACATCACATATTTTGGCCTGATCACAGCTGACTCTTATCGGGAACTGACCGGGGAAGAGGTCGTTCTGGAGCGGGGGCAGGTGCTGGCCTATGTGCAGGAAGGTCATCTTCCGGAGCAGTTCGATCTGTTGGGAGAAACATACACGGTGTCCCGCTTTTTGGATGAGAACCCCATGGCGGGCCGATTGACGGCGTATACTGCTGTCAATGTGTATTATTTGATACTCCCAGATGAGGCGGAGCTGAATCGTGTGTTTTTGGCACAAAAAGAGGCTTACGGAGAGGCGGCCAGTCCTTTGAAACACATGATCCAGTTTGATGTAGACGGCCGGGCCGAGGAGATTCTGGAATTTTCCGGACAGTTGCCCCATCAACAGAAGGGCGTGCTTGTAGAGTGCCGGGAGGAAAATGTGCAGGAATCGTATAGTCTGTATGGAAGTTTTCTGTTTTTGGGGGTATTCATGGGCAGTCTGTTCCTGATGGTCACAGTACTGATCATGTATTATAAGCAACTGGTTGAGGGATATGATGACCGGGCAAAGTTTGAAATTATGCAGAAAGTGGGAATGGATGAACGGCAGATTCGCGGTTCCATCCGCAGCCAGGTGCTGACGATGTTTCTTTTGCCATTGGTCACGGCGGGGATACACTTGATATTCGCCTTTCCGCTGTTGAGCCGCCTGCTGCGGGCATTGCATCTGACACAGGTGCATCTGTTTATGTTGTGTACTGTGGGGACTTTGTTGGTGTTTGCAGTGATCTATGTGTTGATGTATCTGGTGACAGCCAGAACCTATTATCGTATTGTCAGCGGTGGGGAGGAACGGTAAGATCCGCTGTAATCATGACGATTGACAGCTTAAAATTGCCCATGCTATAATGGATGCGATAGGGGGGCTGCTGTGTGAAAGTAAAATCATCTTCTCAGCGGTTAGGAATTCCACATCAGTATTACGACTTGGAAAAGTTGTACGACTGGTTCCGGGAGCAGGGGGAGCGGGGATTGCGCTTTCGTACACTGCACCCGCTACTCAATGTCTGTCAGGCGGAATTTGAACAGGTTGACAGACCAATCTATTATCGCCTCCACTATGAATTGCCCAAGGATATGGAGTTTTTCGGAAATCCCATGTGGGACTATCTGCAGGTGATAGAGGTAGACAGTCCGCAGGAGAGCGGATTTGACCCCGGAGACTATGCAGATGCAACAAGAAACGGGAAAAATGCCTGGTGGGCCACGATTCCGGCACAGTCGATCAGTTTGGGACTGCACCTGTGGGCACTGTACAAATCCCTGTTGCCTGCCTGGCTGCTGTTTCTTTCCATAGCGAATCTGGTGTTTTCAACGGTCGCAGAAGTTGCGGACGTACGGTATCGCAAGGAACTCAGCCGCTTCGGAAAATCCAATGTGCGCCTGTATCCCAGGTGGCTCACCAATCTCTGTGCCGTATTTTCCGTGGTGATGCTGACATTGATCTTCTCGTTTATGTAAAACAGAGCCGTTTCCCCGAGGAAAACCGTAACAAATTGTTCGTTTGACAGGAGAATACAAATTGTGCTACCATAGGAGAAATGGTCGAAAGGCCATTTCTCCTATTTTTGGAAAGGGGCGCTGAACGGTGTTCGGATATATTCTGGCAAATCCCAACTATATGGACGAGCAGGAGCATCAGCGGTACCGCAGTGCATATTGCGGACTGTGCAGAACGCTGGGGAATCGGCATGGCCAGTTGGCCAGATTGTCGCTGACGTATGACATGACCTTTCTGCTGCTGTTTCTGGGGGCACTGTATGAGCCGGAGGAACAGTCGGAGACATTCCGGTGCCTGATGCATCCCAAAACGCCGCGGACGGCCTTTCGTACCCGCTACACAGAGTATGCCGCCGATATGAATGTATTGTTGGCATATCTGAATTTCCGGGATGACTGGGAGGACGATCGGAAACTGTCGGCGCTGATGGAATCTGCCCTGTTCAAAAAAAGCTATCGCCGTGCCGCAGAACAGTACCCCCGCCAAAATGAGGCCGTGGGCGATGCGCTGGAGCGTCTGAGTGCATTGGAGCGGGCAGGGGAACCCGGACTGGATGCCGGGGCCAACTGCTTTGGGGATTTGTTGGGAGAACTGTTTGTGTACGACCCATCGGACTACTGGTCCGGCCGGCTGCGCCGGTTTGGCCGGGGATTGGGGCGGTTTATCTATTATTACGATGCCTGCATGGACTATGAGCAGGACATGAAAACCGGCAGTTATAACCCGTTGCGGGGAAGTTTTCCCGCGGGATTTCAGCCGGAAATATGCAGACAAACTTTAAAAATGCTGATCTCTGAATGTACAAATTGCTTTGAAGGCTTGCCAATTTCCCAAGATGATGGTATCATCAGGAATATCCTGTATTCCGGCGTCTGGATGAGATTGGATGAGAAATACGGAGACCAAGGCGACAGGAGTGCCGCAGAATGAGAGACCCTTATGAAGTGCTGGGCGTGTCCAGAAACGCGTCCGATGATGAAATCAAAACCGCATACCGCAAATTGGCCAAGAAATATCACCCGGATGTGAACCCGGGCGATGCCCGGGCCGCAGAGAAGATGAACGAAATCAACGCCGCTTACGATGCCATCCGGAATGGAACGGCGGATCAGCAGAGCTATGGTGCCGGTCCGCAGTATGGATACGGCGGGCAGCAATACGGCTATGGGGGATACCAGAATTATGGCGGAGCGTACGGCTATGGCGGAGCGTACGGCTATGGCGGCCAGCAGAGCTATGCCGGCAGTCAGCAGTACGCCACGGCGATCCATTTTATCAATAACCGGCAGTTTGAGCAGGCGGTCCGTGTGTTGGAAGAAGTCCCGTCTCAAAGTCGGGATGCCGAGTGGTTTTTCCTCAGTGCCAACGCCAACTATGGTTTGGGAAATACCATCACTGCAATGGATCACGCCCAGAAAGCGGTGACCATGGACCCCGGGAACCTGCAGTACCGGCTGTTCCTGCAGCAGCTGCAGCAGAGCGGACAGGCCTACCAGAATTACAGCGATCAGTTCACCTCGGTGCATATGTCTCCCGGCGGGAGCATTTGCGCCAGTTTGTGCATGGCAAACCTGTGCATGCGTTTTTGCTGCTGCGGGTGCTGAATGAAACAGAAAAAGGACATTCGTTCCGTGCGAATGTCCTTTTTTCTTTGCCTCAGTTCAGCCAACGGTCGATGGTTTGACCGGTAAAACTGTCCAGTGCCGCAGTGTCCAGCCAGGGGCGATAGATATGCTCCAGTTGGTCGTGCAGTTCCTTCGCCTTTTGGAGCGCGCGTGCGGCCCGTTCCAGAAGAGATTCCTGCATTTTTTCGGTTTCTCGCATCTCCGACCGGCAAGCGCGGAATGTATCACGGTTCGGCAGGCTATCCAAGTGAATCGTCCGTTCAGAAGGCAGTGAATTCCATCGCTTGGCAGCGGCAAGAAATCCCACACCTTGGGCGGGAAACAAGATGGCCTCCGTTTGTCCCGGGCAAAGAGGATCAGGACAAACAATGGCATTTGCACCGGATTCCAGTCCAATTTCCAGAATGGTTTGCAGAAAGATCTCGGCCAGTCCGCACTGATTTTCCAGTACAATCATGCGGGGACATAGGGACAGGACAGTTTCCGTTAAAGCGACTTGCCCCTGACAGGTGAGGGCGCTGATGAATCGCCTGACGGCTTTTCCGGAGGTTGTGCCATGTCTGGAACCGAATTCCCGTCTGGCAGCGGCTTTGGCGCGTTTTTCTACGGCTGCGGCAATGTCCGCTGTTACCAGATCGGGGGATTTTATGCCGTTTACCGCTCCGGCTGCCCGCAGGAATCCGTAAGCCTGTGTATAGTAAGCTTTGTAGTGTTTGGTGGTTTTCTCGATTTGTTCTCTCCGGGAGCGCAGGGCGCTGATGTTGCAGAACTGCCCCAGATCCACATAGGCGCCGGAGGCGCCGAAAAACCGGGGATCGATGGCATGGGGGGCGGTGCCATCTGCCCAGCCCATCTGCAGGGCCGGAATGAAAATACCGTCCAGAGAATCGGGATCTCCGGAACAGAGAATGTATTCCACATCGTATCCCCGTTCCTGGGCGGTTTGAGCAATGCGGCGCATGAAAGTGGATTTTCCGGTACCCGGTCCGGCCTTGATGATGTGGAGGAAGTCATTCGGCTCTGCTGCAAACTCCCGGTACAGGGAATAAAAGCCGTCTTGCGTATTGGCACCCAAAAAGAAGGTGCGCTGGGATGATTGATTCATAATACACCTCACAACAGAAAAAAGAGTGACATGATTTTCTCATGTCACTCTATGCTTTTTCCGCTTAGTATGTGAAGAAACCCGGCAAAAATCAGCCTTTTCCGAACAGACCACGCAGTCCTTTTCGTTTCTTTTTGGGAGGCTCTTTTTCCTGCAGCGCATCAATGGCAGCTTTGTAGCCTTTTTCGGCAGCTTTTTCATAGTAGACCCGGGCAGCTTGGGCGTCTTTGATCACGCCGGTCCCGTCTTTGTAGCAGGTTCCAAGCAGATACAGTGCCCGTGCATATCCCTGATCGGCCGCTTTTTGCAGCCAATAGACAGCGGTGTCCACATCTGCTGTGGTTCCGATGCCTTTCAGATTACAGAATGCCAAATTGCATTGTGCCCGGGCCAGTCCCTGTTCCGCAGCCTGGGTATAGAGTGCGACGGCCTTTGACTGATTCTTCTCTACGCCGGAGCCGATTTCATAGCACAGTCCCAGGGAACAGGTTCCCTCGGGGTATCTCTGCTCATGGGAACGCGTAAAGCACTCCACGGCTTTTTGCAGGTTCTTTTTTGTGCCGTATCCGTTCTGATAGCATTCACCCAACAGATGTTGTGCTCTTGCCTGCCCCTGTTCTGCGGCTTTTTGGAACCAATAGAAGGCTTTATCGTTATTTTCCTGCACACCGATGCCGATGTAATAACAGAATCCCAGGTTACACTGTGCCCGGGCCAGACCCCGCTCTGCTGCCTGGGTATAGAGAGCGACAGCTTTTTCCAGATCCTGTTCCACACCGGAGCCAATCTCGTAACACAAACCCAGGGAGCAGGTGGCATCCCGGTATTCCAGTTCATGGGCAGTCTGATACAGGCGTACAGCCTCTTTCAGATCCTGTTCCACGCCGAATCCGTTGTCGTAGCATTCACCCAGGAGAAAGATTGCCCGGGCATATCCCTGATCGGCCGCTTTTTGGAACCACTCGGCAGCTGCTTTGTTATCGACAGGTACGCCGATGCCCTGGTAGTAGCAAAATCCCACATTACATTGTGCCCGCGGCAGACCCTGTTCTGCGGCCTGGAGATACAGTCCCATGGCCAGGGACAAATCCACATCGACGCCGACACCAAATTCATAGCACAATCCCAAGGCGCAGGTAGCGGGGGGGTAGTGCTGTGCATGAGCCTTCCGGTAGAGTTCCACAGCCTTTTCCGGGGAACGCTCTACGCCGAGGCCGTTTTCATAACATTCCGCTAAAAGCTGCTGTGCACGGGGATAGCCATGCTCTGCTGCTTTGGAAAACCAGTATGCGGCCTGTACATTGTCTTCCTCCACGGAAATGCCGTGGTAGTAGAAAAATCCCAAATTACACTGGGCGCGGGAATCCCCCATTTCCGCGGCTTTCCGATACAGCCGGGCGGCGGTGTCCTTGTCTTCCGGGACGCCGGCTCCCCGCTCGTAGCATAAGCCCAAGGAGCAGGTTCCGGCCGGGTGCCCCGCCTCGTCGGAGCACCGGTAAAAGTCCACAGCTTTCTCAATGTCCGGCTGGGTGCCGTAGCCGTATTCATAACATTCTCCGGCCAGATAACAGGCCCGGGAGGACCCCTGCTCGGCAGATTGCAGGAACCAATGCAGGGCAGTTTCATTGTTTTCTTCTACGCCGATGGCATGATAGTAGCAATATCCCAGATTGCATTGGGCGCGTGCATCTCCTGCCTGGGCGGCCTGCGTATACAGTGCCACTGCTTTTTCCCGGTCCATTTCCACACCGGAGCCAAGTTCGTAACACAGTCCCAATGAACAGGTAGCGGTCACATTCCCCAGCTCATGGGCGGCCTGATACAGACGCACAGCCTCTTTCAGATCCTGTTCTACACCGAACCCGCGGTCATAACATTCCCCCAAAAGGCCCATTGCCCGGGAAAACTGCTGCTGTGCCGCTTTTCGGAACCAGAAAACAGCCTGTTCGCCATCAGGCTCCACGCCAATTCCCTGATAATAACAGAATCCCAGATTGCACTGGGCGGGAGGATAGTCCTGTTCTGCCGCTTGGCGATAATACTCTGCGGCTTTGACTTTGTGGATTTCTACGCCGCGGCCAAACTCATAGCACAGACCCAAGGAGCAAGTTCCCAAAGGACTGCCCAATTCGTGGATATGCCGGTAGACCTCCACAGCCTTTACCAGGTCCTGCTCTACGCCCAGACCATTTTCGAAACAAATCCCCAGTGCCAAGAGAGCTTCGTCATAGTCCTGCTCTCCGGCCTGACGATACAGAGCAATGGCTTTTTCGTAACTCTGTTCCACGCCGTACCCATATTTATAGCACTCTCCCAGCAGAAATTGTGCCCGGGGATACCCGTCATCGGCTGCCTGCTCAAACAGCTGCAGTGCCTCTGTATAATCCTGCTCCACAGCGATACCACGGAAGTAAAAGAATCCCAGATTGCAGATAGCGGGGGCATATTCCAAATCAGCGGCCTCCTGGTACAGCTCCAGGGCGCGCTGTTTGTCCATTTCTACGCCGTCTCCCAGTTCGTAGCGCAGGCCCAGTTCGCAGATCGACGGGGGATACCCCTGCTGAGCGCCCCACTGAAACAGCTCGGCAGCCTGTACGGGGTCCGGCTGGGTGCCGATCCCGCGGAGAAAACAGAGTCCGAGAGAATACTGCGCCCCCAGGTGATCGGCTTGCGCAGCCTGCACCAGCCAGTAAAAGGCCTGGGAATCATCTTGTTGGGCGCCATTGGTACCGTGGTAGCAGTTCAGGCCTAACTGGTATTGAGCCTCGGCATCGCCCTCCTGGGCGGCCTGCTGCAGATCCAGAAAGCTTTGTTGTTTTCGAACGGCTGCATCTGCCAGAGTCTGCATAAGTTCCGGGGCAAAATATACCATCACGGCATCCTGTTCCGGCTGCGGGATGTTCTGATTTTCTGACATGATTGCCAACCCCTTTCCCCTTGAAAAATATATGGTGTGCGGACAGTCGAAGGAACCCCATCGACTGTTTTCTTTCATTATACAGACTTTTTCGAAGCTTTACAACACGAAAATCAAAGCTCCCCGAAAGACGGGAAAAGACCCGTTTTCGAGGAGCGCAGATCATCTGTTCAGCAGATCCAACAGTAATTTCAAAAACAGCAGACCCAGGACCAGGAAGATCATTCCCCGGATTTTCTGGGAGCCGCCACGGATGGCATACCGGGAACCAAGCCAGCTGCCTAACAGGTTGCAGGCCGCAGCGGGGATGACCAGAGCATACCAGACCTGCCCATTGAGTGCCCAAACGACAGCGGAGGCTACATTGGAGGCAAGATTGCCAACTTTGGCGCAACCAGAGGCTGTGAGCAGATCCATACCCAACACCATGGTGAATGCCATAATCATGAAAGTTCCGGTACCGGGCCCCAACATTCCGTCATAGCAGCCGATGAGCAGTCCGATCAACCCGGCAGCCAACAGTTTGACGCCGGAGTTCCAGTTCCGTTCCGGAACGGCGCCCTCTTTGCCGAAATCTTTTTTGACGGTCAGAATGACGGCAACTACCGGCAGCGCCACCAGAATGGCGATCTGAAAAACGGCTTGATCCAGGTGCAGGGCGATGCGTGTGCCAATGGCAGAGCCGATCAAAGCGAACAGGGCGGCGGTCAATCCGGCACGCAGATCGATTTTTCCGCTTTTGATGTAATTGCCGGCGGCCAGTGCCGTTCCCATGGCATTGACAACTTTGTTGGTACCGGAGGCGAGATGCGCTGGCAGACCGGCAAAAAGATATGCCGGCAGGGAAATCAGGCCGCCCCCTCCGGCCACTGCGTCCACAAAGCCAGCCAGAAAAACCATGGGACACACGATGATACAGGTTTTCAGCAGTTCCAAATTCCTCTACTCCTCACATACAGTTTCCGAGACAGTTTACACGAAAGGAGCCGATTCGTCAAGAAAGCCGGACTGCCTCAGGCAGTCCGGCTGCAGCATTATAGGGTTTTTTGTCGAATATATCTCGGTTCCAGTTTAGAATAGAGAATCTTCTGACTGGAATACAGACTGAATGGCCCGGAGAGCATATAGCTGACGGCGCAGACAGCGGCGAAGAAGGGCAGATTTTCACTGCCGAACAGCTCGATGCTCATCAAGATACTGGCGATGGGACAGTTGACTACGGCACAAAAGACGCCAATCAGACCCAGTGCGGCAGATAAAGAGGCAGGCAGTCCCAACAGAGGGCCGACCACACATCCCATCGTCGCGCCAATGAAAAAGGACGGGACGATCTCGCCGCCTTTGTAGCCGGAGCCAAGCGTGATAGCGGTGAAGACCATTTTCAGCAAGAACGCATACCAGACAGCATTTCCGGCAATGGCGTGTTCGATGATCTGGGCACCGGAACCGTTGTAGTCCGTGTTGCCCACCAGAGCTGTCAGACACATGATGGTCATACCGCCGCCCAGAATACGAATATAACTGTTATACCCATATTTCCGCAGAAGTTTAGCAGTTTTGTGGAGAACAAAGCAGAACAGAATTCCTACAACAGCACAGGCAACGCCCAGTCCCAGAACACGCAGGCAGGAAATCGGCGCAAAAGACACGGTTTCCACGATGGTATATGCCTCAGGCGTCACACCCATGATACCGGCCACGAAATAGGCCACATAGGAGGCTGTCAGACAGGGAACCAGTGCGGAGTAATGCATGATGCCGATACTGATGAACTCAATGACGAACACTGTGGCAGCGATGGGGGTGCCGAATACGGCGGAAAACAGGGCGCTCATGCCGCACATGGTGACCAGTTTCATGTCCTGTTCATCCAGGTCCATCGCCTGCCCGATGGCATTGCCAAAACAGCCGCCAATCTGGAGTGCTGCACTTTCTCGGCCCACAGAGCCGCCGAACAGGTGGGTGATTACGGTACTGATGAAGATCAGAAAGGCCATGCGGATGGGAACATCCTGATTTTCCTCAATGATGGACTGAATGACGATATTGGTGCCGGGATCATTTTTCAGGCGAAAGGCACGATACAAAAACATGATGATCAGTCCGGCAAAAGGCAGAGCAAAAATCAGTTCCGGATGAGCCGTCCGGATTCCGGTAGCGGTCTGAATGGCCATATAAAAACAAGAGCCGATGAAACCGCCCAGCGCACCCACCAGAACACTGATGGTGACCCATTTTCCGAAAACATATAGGTAATGTTCAACGGAGTGAACCATGGTCTGTGCAGATCGGTTGAAAGACTGTTTATCCATGTTCTCCCTCTCTCTCTTGGAAGTCGGAATCACTCAATAGATTTCAGAGATTCCGCCATGTTTATACTTTTCAGACGCAGGCGCATCAGGGAGTTGATGATCAGTGCGAACAGGAAAGTCAGCAGCACCGCATAGAGGTAGCTGACCGGACGGACCACCACGGGGAAGTACATGGCATCCAGCACGACCTGGGCCATCACATATCCATGGAGCAGTTTTCCGGCCAAAAGTCCCACCAGGGCACCCATTCCTGTCAGAATCATGCTCTCCCGCATTACATAAGAAGAAGTTTCCCGGGGATAGAATCCCAGAACCTTAATGGTAGCGATTTCCCGAATGCGTTCATTGATGTTGATATTTGTCAGATTATACAGCACGATAAACGCCAGTGCGCCGGAACACACAATGACAATGTAGACGATATAGACCATGTTGGACAGGGAAGTGTCGATGCTGTCCATGGTATCCTGGGTGACCTGCACATTGGAGACCAGTTCGTCATCCAGCAGTTTTGCGGAAACGGCGTACAGATCCTCTTCCTCGGCGGCGTTGACCAACATGGCATTCATCTCCGGAGACTGACCGGTATGCTGGACGAAGGATTCCGGCGCAATGAACATTTGATTGCTGACATAGTTCTCCATGATTCCGGAAACGGTCAGCTCCATGGCTGTTGCAAGATCTTCATCTGTGACTTGTACGACATCACCAGGGACAAGATCCAACTGCTCTGCCAGATTTTTACAAATCACGATTTCACCGACGCCGGGGAACGGCACAGCATCTTCTTCATACTGTAAATGAATAAATCCATCCAGATTGTTTTCAGCGGGGATGATCGTCTGTACGGTTTTCGTGGTATCCCCAAATGTCAGATCCATGTTTTGACTGCGGATCAGTGCAGTGTCCTCCAGAAGGTCGTCATGATCCGTATGGAACTGAACTGCATCTTCCTCTGTGATCGGGTCGGTGAAACTGACCAGGTAATCGTATGTGGTGATTTCCCCATATTGGTAAGAGACGATGTCCGCAATGGAGTCGTAAAGACCAAATCCGGTGACAAGCAGTGCGGTGCAGCCGCCGATTCCCAGAACCATCATCAGCATCCGCTGTTTATACTGAACAACATTGCGGATGGCGACTTTGTGTAAGAAACTGAGCCGATTCCAGAAGAAAGGCAGTTTCTCCAGAAAAATTCGTTTGCCAGCTTTGGGGGCTTTGGGGCGCATCAGCATGGCGGGCACTTCGTGCAGCTCGTGCCAGCACACATACCAGGTGGCAGCCATGGCACACAGGAAATATCCCACAACTGTCGCCAGGAACAAACCGGTGTTGAAGAAGAATGTCACATTGGTCAGTTCATAGCGTACGGCGTAGATCGTCCAGATGATCTTGGGCAGAATGTAGGAACCCAGCAGGAACCCCAGGATGCTGCCTGCCAGAGAGGCAACACCGGCATACAGAAGAAATTCTCCGGCAATGGCGCCTTTGTCATAGCCAAGAGCCTTCAAGGTACCGATCAGGGTCCGATTTTCTTCCACCATGCGGGTCATTGTGGTGATGCAGACCAGGGCGGCAATCAAGAAGAACAGGAAGGGGAATACCTTAGCGATACTGGTGATAATGGAAGTATCATAGTCGAAGGAAGTATACCCGGCGTTGGTTTCCCGACCCAACACATAAGTGGTGGGAGCCTGGATGCTCTGGATCTCATCCAGTGCGTCGGCAAGTTCCTGCTCCGCCTCTGCGAATTCCTGCTGCGCTTCCGCACTGGAGCGGTAGTAATCGTTCCAACCGGAAGAAACATCCTTGCGCGCCTGTTCCAGTTCCGCCAGACCTTCCTCATACTGTGTCTGGCCGTTGGCGAGAGCCTGTTCCTGTTCTGCAATGGTATTCCAGGCGTCTTGCAGGGCAGTTTCCTGTTCTGTGATGGTCTGTGCCCCGGCGGCATATTCTTCCTCGGACTGATTCAGCTGTGCCAGGGTCTGGGCCATGGCGGCCTCACCATAGGCAGCTACTCCGGCGTGGTATTGCTCCCATCCGGCGTCCAGTTCTTCTCTGGACTGAGCCAGCTGCTGCTTGGCCGCATCCAGTTCATTCTGTCCTTCCTGAGCCTGGAGTTTGGCATCTTCCAACTGCTGCCGGCCGTCTTCCAATTCGGTTTTGGAATTGTCCAGTTCTTCCTGCCCGGTCACAATGTCGGCCTCGGCCTGTTTCAGATCATTATAGGCGGTGTTCAGTTTGGCTTGGGCGTCGGCTTTTTCCTGTTCGTATTCGGCCACGCCGTCGTTATATTCGGCTGTGGCCTCGTCCACTAACTCTGTGCGGCGAATAAGCCCCTGTTGTTTCATCAGTGCAGTCAGGCGGCTCTCCACACTTTCCGCGGCACGGTCGTAATCCTCCGAATAAATGACGGTATCCTGTGTGGCGGTCAGCGTTACAAAAACTTCTGTGAAATAATCCAAGTCGAACACATCCGGCTGCACATAGATAAAACGATCCACTGTACCGGTGCCCAGGGCTGTGGTGCCCCGGTCTTTGTTCAGGTAATAGGGGCTTTGCACAATGCCGACCACCTTGAAGGACTGGATCTGCATATGGTCAAGGATGTCAGAATCGTTATTCTCCGAGACATGGAAAACCATACCGATGGAGCTGCTGTCTGCGCCACTGGCATCCAGAACACATTCTTCCGGCGTTTCCGGCATCCGTCCTGACACCAGATAGGGAACATTGATATCGGGGGTCAGGGTATGCACCCGTACCACGCTGTCAGCGGAAGTGCCTACTTTGAGGTATAGATCCTCCGTGATGGAGCCTTGAACATTTTCGACGCCGTCCAATGCAGAAAAGGCGTCCACATCGTCTTCGGTCAGTCCCAATGTGGACACCAGACGGTAATCAAACAGGGATTGATCGTGCAGATAGGTGTCTGCCATACTCACCAGAGTATCTTTGGTGACGAGAAGTCCTGCAAAAAAGCCACTGCCCAGGGCCATGATGGCGAAGATGGCGATAAAACGGCCCAGACTGTGCTGTATTTCTCGCCGCAGATTTTTCAAAAGCATTTTGTTCATGGGCTCACCATTCGATTTCCGCAATGGGCAGAGGATGCTCATTCAGTGTCACACTGCCGACGGTACCGTTTTTGATGGTGACCACACGATCGGCCATGGCAGTCAGGGCAGAGTTATGGGTGATGATGATGACGGTCATGCCATCTTTCCGGGCTGCATCCTGCAAAAGCTGCAGAATCTGCTTGCCGGTGTTGTAGTCCAGTGCGCCGGTTGGCTCATCACAGAGGAGAAGTTTGGGATTTTTTGCCAATGCGCGGGCGATGGCCACCCGCTGCTGCTCGCCGCCGGAAAGCTGTGCCGGAAAGTTTTGCATCCGGTCGCCTAGTCCCACGCTGGTGAGGACTTCCTGGGCATTTCTGGGATTTTTGCTGAGCATATTGGCCAGTTCCACATTTTCCAGAGCCGTCAGATTGGGAACCAGGTTATAGAACTGGAAGACGAACCCTACATCATGCCGTCTGTAGGCGGTCAGCTGTTTTTCGTTGTATTGGGAAATGTCGTTTCCGTCCAGAAAAATATGGCCGGTGGTGGCGGAATCCATGCCGCCGAGAATGTTGAGCAGCGTGGTCTTTCCGGCACCGGAGGGGCCTACAATTACGCAGATCTCTCCCTGTTCCACAGAAAAGTCCACATCACTGAGGGCGCGGATGGAAACTTCTCCTGTCTGATAGTATTTTCCGACATGGTCAAATTGTACAAAACTCATGATATTTCTTGGCACTCCTACTGATTTTTGATTTGTTCTTATGCGGCGTTGCCGTTCGATGTCTCTTACGTTTCATAGTACGACAATTTCTCAGGCAGGTCAACCGCTTTACACGAAATTGGAGATTGAAAATGCCTTCTGCACCTGCTGCGCAGAAGGCATCGTACATTGGCATGGGGCGGTGCTGCCCGGATACGCTCAAGGACACAAAAGCAAGGCGTCGGCTACCGTTTGGTCAATGGTATAGACAAGATCCGAATCGGCAGGGGAGACAATGGTGTGGGTGTCGTCGTAAATATTGCCGATAATCAGTGTATATTGGGCAGTTTGACCATCCGAAACTGGATATGTGATCGTGGCGGTTTTGCCATGTTCCAGATTGTATTCATAACTTCGCACCTCGTCTGAATCGGCATAGAAGTCGATACAGGCGCTCCACTGCAGGGCAGTCAGACCGTTAGAGAATCTGTTCGAAACAGTTTCCTCCAGGGGCTGCTTACCGGCGGCATCCCGGCACCAGCGCGTGCTGCCGTCTTCCTGAAGTACCCGGTAATAAATACTTTTTTCCAGCTGATAGACCGTTGCATCTGATAAGTCGGGAAGTTCATCTTCCAATACCAGGTCAAACAGTCCGAATCGAAAGGCATCCGGCAGGGTACTGTCAATCAGATATACGCCCGGGTCGCCTTCCAACTGTAAATAATATTCCCCGGTCACTGCATTTTGTGCGCCGATGGTCCAGGTCAACATGGTGCCGTCAGACAAGACTGCAGAGATCACATTGCGTGGAAGATCCAGTCCATATTCCGCAGGATCATCTACCGTTTCAAGGTATCGGCTGGCAGTGACGCTGGAAAGAGCCTGAAGCATATCTGCCCATAGTCCACTGGTGCTGTCTGTGGGGAAATGCTTTTCACTGGTACAGACCCATTCCGAGCCGTCCCGCCGGAAGGAAACGGTCCGGCCGCCAACATCCCAGGATAGGGCAGAGACCTGCTCCGGTTCAAGTGCAGAGACTTGGATCGGCATTTCGGTGGTGGATTTTTCTCCGTTGCCGGAAGAGAGCAGCAGAAAGATCCCCAGACACAGCAGCAAAACTGCGGCCATAAGCATCAGCTTTTTTGGTTTGCTCATCTGCGTTTCCTCCGTCGGATCACAACCACTGCGCCCACAATGAGGCACACGGCCGGAATACCAAAACAAAGCAAAATGGTCAGATTCGTAGCGGCACCGGCAGAGACCATCAGACTGTTGGTATCCACGGTTTTGGTGTGGATGCCGATGTCGGTATATTGCCCGCACATCCAGGACATGGCATTGAGAAACAGATCCATATTGGCACCGGAAGACAGAGAATTTGCCTGGGAGTCAGCGAGCATCGCTGAGGAAAACCAGACGAATTGCGCGCCGGTGGTCTCCTGAGAAACAGCAACGGCCAGATCAAACGGTCCGACTCTGTCACCGGATTCCTGTTCCATGGTACTGGCCATCAGACTGTCGCTTTTGGCATAGGAGGCCGGAGAAGAACGCAGCAGGGAAGTGACGGAGACACCCTCCGGCACATTCTCAATGGTAAGCGTCCCTGAGAAGGGGACCACCACGCCGTATCCCCCCTCAGACAGAGGCTGAGAAATGGGGTGATTTTGAAATTCCGGCAGAAGATAGTGGGGGTAATTGGACAGACAGTGGGAAGGATCGCCTTCCACCACGATCCCGGTCTGGGTGCTTACGCCATAAGTCTGGGTCACAGCAAGCAGATTGGGGAATTCATCGCCTGTGTTGCAGTCGGTCATCAGCAGCAAGCTGCCGCCACTGGAAAGGTATTGCAGAATCTGATCTCGTTCCGATTCGCTGAGGTCTACGGCGGGATTGAGCAGCAACAGACAGTCAGCATCTTCCGGAATCTGAGAAACAGTGAGTAAGTTGAGCGATTCTGTTTCCAGATTGAGATTCCGCAGTCCGGCGGAAAATACGGAGGGCAAAGCCATTTCTCCGTGGCCGGTGAGCACATAGGCTTTGGTAAGCACCGATTTGTTTACATAGTCGATGGCTCGGGTAATCTCACTTTCTCCGGCAAACTGGACATCCACTGTGCCAGTGGAATAGTAGTTGGAGTAGTCGTATTGGTACAGGGACTCATAGGGAATATAACAGCTGCGGTCTTCAGAAACCACAATCAAACTGTTCATAGTCACAGCCTCATCCGTGTACTCCCCGGCGAAGTTGGGATACACTACCGGGTCGATCTTCTTCACTGTCAGATTATGGTGCAGTCCTTCATACTGCTCCAGTAAAGCGGAGAGGTAAGTGTCTTCGTTTCCCTGGGTCACAATCCAGTATACATTGACGGGGGAATCCAGAGTTTCCACCAGAGTTTCCGTCTGGGATGACAGGGTAAACATCCCGGAGGCGGACAGATCCTTTTGCGTCACGGAACCGGGGAGTTTTCCCACGATCAAATTCAGCAGTACCGCGACGGCAATCACCAGTGCCGCGGCCACCACACTGTATCCTCCCGCGCGGAAGGTTTTGGTGCGGAAAGAGTCCCGAAGAGACTGCCAGTTCCAGTTTCCGTTCATCAGCTCCACCTCCTTTTTTCCAGTGCCTGGACCGTCAAAAAGAGAAAGACACCGATGACGGACAGGAAATAGACAACGGCGCGGACATCAAAAATACCGTTGATAAAGCCGGTCATACGGCTGAAAATACATAGGCCGGAGAGGATTTTGCTCATCAGTCCGGCAAAGATCCCGGGGTTAATCAAATAGCACAAAAGCATTCCACCGTCGGCAATTACGCCAAACAGCAGTCCAGCGACCATATTTCGGGTCATCAGCCAGATTAGTCCGGCGACCACCAGACCAACCACCATCAGAACCATAAAAGAAGCATAGGAAGCGGTGGAAACATAAGCGGCCAGACTGCCGGAGTAGAAATTCATCAGCAGAATCAAAAAACAGACCACACCGGCCAACAGCTGACTTTCAGTAAGGGCTGAGAAAAATAAGCCGATGGAAATCAGCGTGCATCCAAGCAAAAAGAATGCGAAAAGACCGGCGTATGCCGTGGCATAGTTCACTTCGCCAAATTGTCCCAATAGTACAGGAATGACTCCGGCCACTACCAGGGACGGCAGCAGTGTCGTGCAGGCCGCCAGGAATTTTCCCGCGGCCACATCCCATGAATTCAGCGGCAAAGCATAGAGAAGCAGATCGGTTTTCTGTCGGCGTTCCTCCGCGATCAAACGCATCGTCAGCAGTGGAATCAGCACCATATACACAAAGTTCATGGAGTCCAGCACATATTCGAAGTTGGGGTATCCGTAGGTCAAATTCAGCGTCATGGTGTAAATCCCGATGAATGCCAGCAGCACGGCAGCAATGACATACCCGGTCATACTGCAGTAATAGCTGCGCAGTTCCCGCTTAAAGATTGCTGTCATGTTCATTCACCTCCGGGGCCGTTTCCTCCGAGCCGGTCAGTTCCAGGAAAATATCTTCCAGGCTGGCTTTGCCGGTGGTCATTTGCAGAATGGGGCATCCGGCTTGACTGAATGCCAGAAATACTTGCTCATTTCGGTCTTTGTCGGTTTCCAATTCCACCCGTGCAGTGCCGTCTGGCTCTGGAGTGTAATGAATTTGACGGATTCCGGGCACTTTTTCCAGAATACGGCGCAGGGCTTTTTCGTCCAGGCGGACATTCAGCTCCAGTTTGACGCTGCCTTGGAATTGTTTTTCCAGATCTGTTGGAGCACCGCTGGCGACCAGCTTTCCGTGATCGATGATCAGCACATGGTCGCATACGGCCTGCACTTCGGAAAGAATATGACTGGAAAGAACCACGGTATGGTCACCGCCCAGGGAAACGATCAGTTCTCGGATTTCCGTAATTTGTTTGGGGTCCAGTCCCACTGACGGCTCGTCCAAAATGATGATCTTCGGGTCGCCAAGCAAGGCCTGGGCAATCCCCACACGCTGCCGATATCCTTTGGACAAATGTCGGATCAACCGGTCTTGTACTTGCGTGAGCTGGGTGCTCTCCAGCACCCGGGCCATTGCGTCCGATCTTTCGGATTTTGAGATTTTTTTTGCCTCAGCCACGAAACGAAGATACTCCGTCACAGTCAGATCCGGATATAAAGGCGGAATCTCAGGCAAATATCCGATCAGATGTTTGGCCTGCCGGGCTTGTCGGTAAATATCCAGACCGTCGATCGTCACGGTGCCCTCAGTGGGCGCAAGACACCCGGTCATCATGTTCATAGTCGTGCTTTTTCCGGCGCCGTTCGGGCCAAGAAATCCGTAAATACGGCCATCTTCCAATTCAAAATTCAAGTCGGAGACCGCGGTACGGTTTCCATATCGTTTGGTCAAATGACTGACCTTGATCACACTTATCGCCTCCTTAAATGAGAAATATGCTCTTATATACATAAATAAAAGTGCTGAAATAGTATCGGAAAAGTGTGAACGGGGTATGGGAGGAAAATGAACAATTTATGAATATCAGAGACAAAAAAGAACCCGGCACGAAAAAAATATGCCGGGTTCTTGCGATATTCAGAAAAAAATCCCCCAAAAGGATTATTTCAGGCGAAAAATACAGGCGCTGACCGGGGGGAGAGAGAGCTGGGCAATCCCGGCCGAGAACACCAACTGTCCTTCACCCAAAACCGGCTCGCCAGTCGTGCAGTTCATGCCGGCAAAAGCTGCCAGTTCTTCAGCATCCATGCCGCGGCCTGGTGCCATGAGATCCAGGATACAGCGAGCGGATTCGGTGCTGCGATTGACGGCGGTCAGATACACACCGGATTCCCCGGGTAAACCGAATACATCCAAACCATCGGGAATGGTCCGCAGAATAGCCAACACATCGTTCGTGCCGGCAAATACGGAAATTGTGCCGGTGGATAGTGCGGGGGCTACTTTCCGCAGTTGTCCCAAGTCGGTGTACCAATGGGTCAGCGGATGAGTTCCCTCGTGGAAAGGGGCCCGGTTAAAGGGATCTGTAAAGCCGTTCATGCCGGTCTCATCCCCGTAGTAGACACTGGGAACACCGGGCAGGGAGAAAGCAATGGCGGCGGCCAGTTTCTGCAGCGCAGCGCCCCGGCGATCTTCTTCGTCGGTGATTTCCCGAGCAACCTGCGCCGGACGGTCCGGAGGCATTTGCTCCGGGGCAATGGCCAGCATCGTGCGGATGCGGGGAACATCGTGGGAAGACAGCAGATTCATCAGCGCATAGTACATGGGCTTGGGGTAGTGGAGTCTCTGAGAGAGCAGAAAATCTGCCAACGCTTTTGCGTCGGTTTGCCCGGACAGGAAAGAGAGGACTTCTGCACGGAATGGATAGTTCATCACGGAATCCAGAGCGTTTCCCAGGGCATAGCGCCGCTTGGTGCCGTAGCTCTCCTTTTCTATGGCATCTTCCCAGACTTCTCCAAGAACCACATTTTCCGGGGATTCCTCTTTGGATGCAGTACGAATCAGAGCGAGTACCTCATCCGGCAGTTCGTCTGCCACATCCAAGCGCCACCCGGCGGCTCCCCGGCGCAGCCAGGTGCGTACTACGCTGTCTGGGCCGGTAACGACGAAATTTTGCCAGTTGGGGTCGGTTTCTTTGACTTCCGGCAGGCTGTCAAATCCCCACCAGGAACGGTATCGATCCGGAAACCGGGAAAAATCGTACCATGGATAATACGGAGATTTGGTTCCCTGACAGGCACCTAAGGTGTCGTAGCGTTTGTAGCGGTTGAAATAGATGCTGTCGGCACCGGTATGGGAATACACCCCGTCCAGCATGATACGGATACCATGCTGTTCTGCCGCACGGCACAATGATTGAAAATCCTCTGTGGTTCCCAGAATGGGGTCGGGGCGGAGATAATCTGCCGTATCATAACGGTGATTGGAGCAGGCCTCCACGATAGGGTTGAGGTATAGAACACCGATCCCCAGAGATTCCAGATAGGGCAGTTTTTCGGTGATGCCCCGGAAAGTACCGCCGTAAAAATCGTTGGGCATATAATGACGTTCACCTTCACCCGGCTGCCATTTCACTGGGGTGTCCCAGTCAGAAACTTCGATATGACGGCCTTTCTGCCGGTGATAGTCAATTCCTTTCTGGGCAGTGTCTCCACTATCCCGGGCAAAACGATCCGGGAAAACCTGATACATGACCTGTCGGCGAAACCAGGCAGGGGTTTCAAAATGTTTTTCATATACGGTCAGCCGGAAACCGGGACCGTCCTGAAAGGATATGCGTCCGTACTGCTTGCCGAACACTTCACATAACCAGCAGGTCAGGCCGCCTACCAATGTTAAACGAAAGCGGTAGCGTAGGGCGACAGCCTTTTTGGGCAGGCTGAAGTTGACGGAAAGTTCCCGTTCCATGATTTGACGATGATGGTATCCGTCACCGTCGGCCAATAGGACTGCCTGCGTGACCATGCCGGAATCGTCCAACAGCCGCAACAGCACCGTGCTGTCAGTAGGGCAGGACGCGATCGGACTGCGGTATGGCTCGGTAGCGCTGTTGTGCACGATCAAACGGGATAGCAGCCGCTCCAGACAACTGCGGACAGTGGGGTCGGTCGCATACGCCGAGCGCAGAACTTCCATCAGCTGTGCAGTGCGGGGCTGTACTTCAGCGACTGCCTGGATAGAAAAGCGATAGGGGGCGTCGGCAGGAGTGAAAGGACAGCGGGCAATCAGGTCAAGGGCAGTCTCCCAAGACTGACCCCAGTCATCCAACAGGACCCGGAGCAGCTCGGCTGCGGTCAGCGGGGAAAAAGGGCAGGAGAATACTTCCGGAAGGGCGGAGATCCGCCGTTCCTGTTCCATCAGGCCTGTGATTGCCAGATAAATGACCCGATAGCTGTCAAAATAGGCGCGTTTAACACCGGCGGGATCTTGGTTGATCTCGTCGGCCAGCAGCGGATATCGGTCGCTGTATGCCGTCCAGACGCCGTGTTCTTCTGCTGCGAACACAAAGGGACGCCTGGAATAGGAAACCAGTAATTGATCGTTGCTCCAGTGACTCTGCATTTCCCCGCCGAAATAGATGGGAAAGGAGGCATGTTTCATTGAATCAGCTCCAGATACAGGTCTGCATAAGTCTCTGCGGAGCGGTCAAACGAGCAGTCCTTAGTCATGGCGTTACGAATCACGCGGTCCATCTGTTCTGGGTTAGCCCAGACAGCCAGCGCCTGATCCACTGCCCAAAGCATCCCGTTGCAGTCAAAGTCGTTGAAAACAAAACCAGTGCCGTTTTCTCCGTCAAAATGGGAGACCGTGTCGCCCAGTCCGCCGGTGCCCCGAACGATGGGAACGCAGCCATACCGCATGGCGATCATCTGGGACAGACCGCAAGGCTCAAACAGGGAAGGCATCAGGTAAAAGTCCGCGCCGGCATAAATCTGGTTGGCCAGTGCGGCATTATAGCCAATGTAGGAAACCACCTGGCCCTTATGGCTGTACTCGGCCTGCCGCATAAACTGCTCGTATTCCCAGTCGCCGGAACCCAAAAGCACAAAGGCGGCACCTTTATCCAGAATGGATTCCAGTCCCTGCATCACAAGGTCAAACCCTTTCTGTGGAGTCATCCGGGTGACCATGGCAATGATAGGCGTATCGGGAGAGATTTCCAGTCCCAAGGACTGGCAAAGGGCGGCGCGGCACTTTGCTTTTCCGGAGCGTTTCCCGGCGGAGTAGCGGGTGGGGAGGAGCGGATCGGTCCAGGGGTTGAAGACCTTGTAATCCAGTCCGTTGATGATGCCGGAGAGTTTTTCCTCCACGCTTTCCAATACACCATCCAGACCGCAGCCGAATTCCGGTGTGCGGATCTCTTTGGCGTAAGAGGGACTGACGGTGTTGACACGGTCTGCCAGCAGGATGCCAGCTTTCATCTGGTTGGCTGCTCCATAGTATTCCAGGCAGTCGGTGCTCATGTACACGGGGTCAATGTCCAGAAGACTGCGCAGGAATCCAAAATCGGTGCGGCCCTGGAAGGCCATGTTATGAATGGTCAGCAGAGTTTTCAGTTTGCCCTGGGGCTTGTTTGCGTACTGGCTTTGAAGAAGCAGGGGGAGAATGGCACATTGCCAGTCATTGCAGTGGAGAATCTCCGGCTGGAAATCCAGCTGAGGAATGGCCTCAAGCACGGCCCGGCAGAAGAACGCATATTGTTCCACTTCTGCGTCTCCACCCCGGTAAATACTGTCCCCAAAGTAGTATTCGCTGTCGATGAGGTAAAAAGTCATGCCGTCCAGCACCAGTTTTTCCACTCCGGCATACTGCTGACGCCACCCCAGATTGACAGTGAAGTCGCACAAATGTTCGGTCTGGGGGCCGTATTTCTCTTTGACACAGCGGTGGTAGGGCGTAATGACGCGGACCTCAAATCCCAGTTTTTTCATAGCTTTGGGCAGGGCGCCCACTACATCGGCCAAGCCGCCGGTTTTAGACAGGGGGGCGCATTCGGAAGCGGCGATCAGGATCTCCGGCAGTCCGCTGCGGCCCAGTTCTTTCATAAGGTTAAAGTGTTTCCGATTCATACAGGGGAAACCTCCTTCGTATCGTTGGTATCATAGGTGTAATAGACACAGGACATGGGGGGGACCGTTACCCGGGCGGACCAGGGCTGACCGCAGAACGGCTCCGGATAGGCGGGGCAGCTGCCTGTGTTGTGGATGTTGTGTCCGCCGAATTGCACATCATCGCTGTTCAGCGCCTCACGCAGCGTACCGGGACCGGGCAGACCCAACTGGAAAAAATCGTGCCGGACGGGGGTGAAGTTGCAGACGACCACCACTTTGCTGCCATCTCCGGCGGTGCGCAGAAAGGCCAGGGTAGAACGGTCGGCATCTGTGTCATTGAGCCAGGTGAATCCCTCCCAAGACTGGTCGTTTTCATACATGGCGGGATGGTTCCGGTAGAACTTGTTCAGTTGGCGGACATAATGCTGCATAGAGCCATGCATCTGATATTCCAGCAGATTCCACTGGATCTGCTCTCGGAAATTCCACTCGTCGAACTGGCCGAATTCACTGCCCATGAACATGAGCTTTTTCCCGGGATGAGCAAAAGTGAATCCCCAAAGGGCGCGCAGGGAGTGGAATTTCTGATAGTAGTCTCCCGCCATTTTCTGAATCATGGAGCCTTTTCCGTATACCACTTCATCGTGGGAGAAGGGGAGAATATACTTTTCGGAAAAAGCGTAACACATGGAGAATTTGATCTGATCGTGGTGATATCGGCGGTAAACGGGGTCCAGTTCCATATAAGCCAGGGTGTCGTGCATATAGCCCATATTCCACTTGAAGTCAAATCCCAGGCCGCCAAGGGCTACCGGTTCTGTGATTTTGGGGTACGCGGTGGACTCCTCTGCGATGACAAGTGCATGATGGAATCGACGATGGATCTCCTCATTGAGACGCTGCAGGAAATAGACGGCGTTGTGATTGATGTTGCCGCCGTCCCAGTTGGGGGTCCATTCTCCGGGTCTTCGTCCGAAATCCAGATAGAGCATGGAGGCCACAGCGTCCACTCGCAGACCGTCCACATGGTAGCGATCCAGGAAAAATGCGGCGGAGGACATGAGGAAACTGCGTACACCGCCTTTGGTGTAATCGAAAATCAGCGTGCCCCAGTCCGGATGCTGAGACATGACGGGGTCGTCGCTTTCATACAGCGCCTGCCCGTCGAACTGAGCCAGCGCATGGGCATCTTTGGGGAAATGGGCGGGAACCCAGTCCACAATCACGCCGATGCCGGCGGTATGGAGCGTGTCCACCAGACAGGCAAAGTCTTCCGGCGTGCCGTATCGGCTGGTAGGTGCAAAATATCCGGTCACCTGATATCCCCAGGATGGGTCATAGGGATATTCGGTAACGGGCAGCAATTCCACATGGGTGTATCCCATATCCGTGCAGTATTCCGCCAGCATCCGGCCCAGATCCCGATAATTGGGCAGCGAGCCGTCCCAGGGCTTTTTCCAGGAGCCTAGATGGACTTCGTAGATTGAAATCGGGGAGGCGAAAGAATTTTTACGGCGCAGCTGATTCATGTATGCATCATCGTGCCAGTCCAGGGGTTCCATGGGCCAGACTTTCGAGCCGGTCCGGGGACCGGTCTCACAGTGGAACGCGTAGGGGTCAGCTTTTTCCAGAACCCGTCCGTCCCAAGTGGTGATCCGGTATTTGTAGACATTTCCGGGGTAAGCTTCCGGGATAAAGGCGGCCCAGGCGCCGCACTCCAACTGGTACATGGGATGGACGTCCCCATTCCAGCCATTGAAGTCTCCAATAACGGATACCTGTTTGGCGTGGGGAGCCCACACCAAAAAGCGCCAGCAGTTTTCTTCCGGGAGATACCGGCAGCCGAACAGGTCATAGGCGTCCGAGGCATTGCCGTCGTTGAAAGAGTACAGTTTCTGTTTGTCAATGGTTTTTTCGATAAGAGCATGCGGGTCCATATCAGTTCCCTCCGTTCTTGATAGTTGTGGGGCAAGATTGCCAATATTAATAACAGTATAACACATTTGGTAATGGCTTTCCACAGTTTTCTGTCGGAACAGAGGAAGATCTTGACGAAATATCCAATGCGGGATTTTTTTACAAAATCCTTCGGAAACCGTTGCTATCAAGTGAACGGTTATGGTATGATAGGAGCCGTTCAAGACTTCCAGAAAATGACCGCAAGATCGGCGGCGGAAAGGATTTTTATGAGAAAAGAAACGTTTGTAACGCTGGAACAGCTGCAGGAAATCGATCAAACCATTCCCACACCCTATCACCTTTACGACGAGAAGGGAATTCGGGAGAATGCGCGGCGGGTCAACCAGGCTTTTGCCTGGAATTCCGGATATCGGGAGTATTTTGCGGTAAAAGCAACGCCCAACCCTGCCATCATGAAGATCCTTGCGGAAGAAGGCTGCGGAATGGACTGCTCGTCTCTAACAGAGCTGATGCTCTGCCAGAGGGTTGGAATCCGGGGAGAACAGATCATGTTTTCCTCTAACGATACGCCCATTGAGGAATTCCAGCTTGCAGAGGAGTTGGGGGCAATCATCAATCTGGATGACATCACTCACATTCAGTGCCTGTTGGACGCTATTGGGTATATTCCGGAAAAAATCAGCTGCCGGTACAATCCGGGTGGCAATTTTGAAATTTCCAATACCATCATGGATACCCCGGGCGAGGCAAAATACGGGATGACCAAGGCACAGATCCTCCAGGCGGCCCGCATTTTGAAGGAGCGGGGGGCAAAGGAGATGGGACTGCACGCGTTCCTGGCCTCCAATACGACCACCAATGATTACTATCCCACCTTGGCCAGACAGCTGTTCAGCCTGGCTGTGGAAATTCAGCAGAGCACTGGAATGCCGGTCACTTTCATCAATCTCTCCGGCGGTGTAGGGATTCCCTATCGTCCGGATCAGGAGCCGGCGGATATTTTCCGGATTGGAGAAGGTGTGCGGCAGGCCTATGAAGAAGTTCTGGTTCCGGCCGGCATGACAAGCGTGAAACTTTGTACGGAGATGGGCCGGTTTATGCTTGGACCCTACGGCTGTCTGGTCACTAAAGCGATCCATGAAAAGCATACCCACAAGGAGTATGTGGGCGTGGACGCCTGTGCCTGCAACCTGATGCGTCCGGCCATGTACGGTGCCTATCATCATATTACCGTTGCCGGAAAAGAAAATGAAATCTGCGATCATATGTACGATATCGTAGGCAGTCTGTGCGAGAACAACGATAAGTTTGCCATCAACCGGATGCTGCCGAAAATCGAGCGGGGGGATTACCTGATCCTCCACGATACCGGAGCCCATGGCCACGCTATGGGATATAACTATAACGGAAAACTGCGCAGCGCAGAAGTGCTGCTCCAGGAGGACGGAACTGCTCGTCTGATCCGCCGGGCGGAGACTCCGGAGGATTATTTCGCCACACTGGATTTTTAAGAGATCTGTTGCCGGAGACAAACAAGGAGGTGCGTGATGTCGCTGATGGGAATGTTCGATCGGTTCAAAGAAAAAAAGGGGCAGTGTACTGCAGTGATCGTAGCTGCTGGCAGTTCCCGGCGTATGGGAGAAGATAAATTGGCGCTCCCGCTTGCAGGGATCCCGGTGTTGGCCCGTACCTTGACCCAATTTGAATTGTGCAGAGAAATCGGGGAGATCATTGTGGTCGTCCGGGAAGAGAAAATTGTGGAAACGGCGGAACTGTGCAAACAGTTCGGAATCCATAAAGCTACAAAGATCCTTGCCGGTGGCAAGGAACGGGTAGAGTCCTCGGCTGCCGGTGTACTGCAGGCAGATAGAAACAGCCGGTACATTGCCATTGCAGACGGGGCGCGGCCGCTGGTCACGCCGGAACTGATTGCGCAGACAGTGGAGGCAGCCAGGCGATACCGGGCGGCGGTGCCCGGTGTAGCTGTGAAAGACACAGTGAAAACGGTGGAAGACGCAGTGGTTACCGGAACGCCGGATCGCTCAAAACTGGTGGCAGTGCAGACACCGCAGGTTTTCGAGGCGGATCTGATCAAAGCGGCGCTGACCAAAGCCGTACAGGACGGTACTGCTGTGACTGATGACTGCTCGGCGGTAGAGGCACTGGGGGTACCGGTGCATATTGTGGATGGCAGTTATGAAAATCTGAAAATCACGACCCGGGAAGATCTGCTTTTTGCGGAGGCTCTGCTGGCGGCGAGAGGAGAAACGGTATGAGAATCGGACATGGATATGATGTACACCGGCTGGTACCGGAGAGGGCACTGATTTTGGGCGGTGTAAACATTCCCTACGAAAAAGGACTGCTCGGTCATTCGGATGCAGATGTTCTGACCCATGCCGTGATGGATGCCCTTTTGGGAGCGGCAGCTTTGGGGGATATTGGAATGCTGTTTCCGGACAATGACCCGGCATATCGCGGTGCAGATAGTCTTGGTTTGCTTCGGGAAGTGCGCCGTGTTCTGGATGAGGCTGGCTGGAGCGTGGAGAATATAGATGCCACGATCCTGGCCCAGGCTCCCAAACTTTCTCCCTATAAACAGCAGATGCGGGAGAATCTTGCTGCCGCTGCCGGACTGGAAGTGGAGCAGGTGAGCGTGAAAGCCACCACAGAAGAAGGCCTGGGATTTACTGGAGCAGGTGAAGGCATCGCTGTGCACGCTGTTGCACTCTTGGAAAAAAAGAACAATTAAACAAAAACACCCCTTTCGCATAGGATACGATGTACCGGCCCATGTATGGCCGGGTACCAATGCGGAAGGGGTTTTTGTATGCAGTACTATCTGATGATGTGCCGGTCTTTGACGTATGCTCAGAGAGCGCAGCGGGCATTGGACCGGGCGGGGGTCCCCACGGCGGTGGTAAAAGCACCACGGGCAGTATCCGGAGGCGGATGCGCTTATGGGGTACGAGTGGCAGTGGGAAAATACCAAAGAGCCGAGGAGATCCTGCGAAAGACAGGCCTGCCGATGGGGAAAGTCTATGCGTATGACGATACAGGCGGTCTATATGAGGTGCGGCCATGATCTATTTGGATGCAGCGGCCACCACGCTGCAAAAACCGCCGGCGGTAGCCAGGGCGGTTTTGCGCGCTATGCAAACCATGGCGAGTCCAGGTCGAGGTGCACACGAGCCAGCAATGCTCGCGGCCCAAACAGCCTTTGACTGCCGGTGTGCTGCGGCAGAACTGTTTCATGTGGAGCAGCCGGAACAGGTGGTATTCACATTTAATGCAACCCATGGACTGAATCTGGCCATTCACAGTTTGATCGGCCCGGGAGACCCGGTGGTGATATCGGGATTTGAGCACAATGCTGTGACACGCCCGCTGCGGCAGTTGGGGGCGAAGATCCGGGTGGCAGGTCGCGCACTGTTTGACACAAATGCTATGGCGGGGGAGTTTGCGGCAAAATTACCTGGCGCCAAAGCGGCGGTCTGCACCATGACCTCCAATGTTTTTGGATATCGAACACCTATCGAGGAGATTGCGGAACTATGCAGGAAAAACGGAGTTCCACTGATTATCGATGCAGCCCAGAGTGCGGGGGGCCAGGACATTGATTTTACCGTCCTGGGAGCAGACTTCCTGGCGATGCCCGGGCATAAAGGATTATTGGGGCCTCAGGGGACGGGGCTGCTGTTGTGCGCCCGACCGGGACAGCCGCTGATCGCCGGCGGCACCGGATCTGATAGCCGGAATCAGGAAATGCCTGCATTTCTCCCGGATCGCCTGGAGGCGGGGACACATAATATTCCGGGCATTGCGGGCCTGTTGGAAGGCATTCGCTATATCCAGGAGCGGGAAGCGGAAGAACTGGGACGGTGGGAAATGCATCTTATGAGGCAATTCGCCGATCAAATTCGAGCAATCCCGGATTTGGAAGTGTTTCAGGCGAAAGAGCCGGAGAGGCAGAGCGGGGTACTTTCCCTGCGCCACCCCGACATTGACTGTGAAGTGTTGGCAGAGGCGTTAGGCCGGGCAGGCGTTGCCGTTCGAGCCGGATTACACTGCGCGCCTCTGGCGCATGACAGTGCGGGTACCGGAGAGACGGGGACGGTGCGGTTCAGTTTTTCCCCATGGAATACGGAGCGGGAAACAGAGCAGGCGGCCCATATTCTAGCGACCTGCGTAAAAAACTTGGGTCACAAGTGAAAAACTGAAAATGCGTTTGCAATTCCTGAAATTTTGTGATAAAATAATAAGCTATAATAGTGTGCCATGAGGTGCGTTTTATGACAGCACCTCATGGCATGGGACGAATCTGCTGAGGACAAGCAATATGGAATATATCGTCAACTCTTTTGTATATTTGAAAAATAGTCTGCAGATGATCCGGTTCTCGGATGTGCTGGATATCCTGGTAATGGCGTATATCATCTACAAGGGTGTGGAGCTGATCCGAAAGACCCATTCCTCCAGACTGGCGAAGGGACTTTTGATCTTGCTGGTGGTCCTGTGGCTTTCCAGCGTGCTGAAACTGACGATGATCAATTTCCTGATCCAACGGGCGTTGGAATTGGGACTGATTGCCGTTGTCATTATTTTTCAGCCGGAATTGCGGCGATTACTGGAAAAATTGGGAAGCGGAAAGATCACCGGTCTGTTTTCCTCAAAGGCGTCTGCGCCGATCAGTATGGACGCCGCTATCACGCAGACGGTATTGGCTTTCGACTCTATGTCGCAGACAAAAACCGGGGCGCTGCTGGTGTTCGAACGCAATAGCAATCTGAGTGAACACATGAACACTGGTACCACCATTGATGCGGATGTGTCCAGTGAACTGCTGCGGAACATTTTCTTTGAACCGGCCCCGTTGCATGATGGGGCGGTGATCATCCGCAACGGACGGATTGCAGCAGCAGGGTGTATGCTCCCGCTGTCCAACAATACCAATCTGAGCCACGATTTGGGAATGCGCCATCGGGCGGCAATCGGGATCAGTGAGCACAGCGATGCAGTGGTGGCGGTGGTTTCCGAAGAAACGGGAGCCATTTCCGTAGCCATCAACGGCATGATGAAACGACATCTGGATCCCACCACTTTTGAGGCTATCCTGCGGGCAGAGTTGCTGCAGGATGAGGACGGACCGCAGACACTGGCAGACCGGTTGAACAGCGTGATCAGCAATTTTGTGGGGAAAAAGCATGATGAATCAGAAACTTAAAAATATCTATGACAGCAAATGGTTCTGGATGATCGTGTCCTTGGCTGTTTCAATCATGATGTGGGCATATGTCACATCTATCAACGGAGACGAGCAGGACAGAACCTTTCGGGGAATTCCGGTGGTTTTTTCCGGGGAAGATGTTCTGGAAGAACGGGGACTTGTGATCAGTTATGTGGATGTTTCCTCTGTCACGGTGAGTATTACCGGCAGTCAGCGGGAATTGGCGAAATTTACTGCTTCTGACCTGGAGGCAGTGGTAAATGTGAGCAACATCAGCCAGCCCAATGAAAACTCCCGCGCTTATGAGATCCGTTTCCCTGACGGAGTGAATCATAAGAATTTCTCCATCACATATTACCCGGAGAATATCAACTTCACCGTGGAAAAAGAAACTTCCAAAGTGGTGGAAGTCCAGGGAATGTTCAGCGGAAGTTCTGCTGAGGGTTATGTAGTAGAGAGCGGGGCAATGACCTTCGAACCATCGACTATCACGGTGTATGGAACAGCCAGCGAACTGGCGAAGATTTCTTATGCGAGGGTGACAATCGACGGAGAGAATATCAATTCCACGATCCATGAGGATTTGCCCTATGTGTTTATGAACGCAGGGGACGAGGAAGTGACACCAAACAATGTGACGGCGGATGTTGATATGATCAGTACGACTTTGCCGGTGAATATGCTCAAGGAAGTGGAATTGAGTGTGGATGTCCTGCCGGGCGGCGGGGCCAACAGCCGGAATTGTGAGATACGGATCAGTCCTGAAAAGATCACGCTGTCCGGTGATACGGAAGAACTGAGTACCATGAATAAACTGACAGTGGGTACCATCGAACTGGGCGATTATCCTGAGGACTTTGACATCACTTTCCCGTTGACCTTGAGTGAGGGCGTGCAGTGCGTCACTGGCGAAACGGAAGTGACGGTCAGTGTGAAGTTTAAGAACCTGGAAACCCGGACGTTTGAGGTATCGGATCTGCGGTTTATCAATCGGACGGAGGGCCTGAAGGCCGGAATCGTAAACAAGACGCTCAGCGTGACCATCCGGGCACCAAAAGAGACATTGGATAAGATCTCGGCGGATGATATTCGCGTTGTAGCGGATCTGGAGGATTATAATTCCATGACCGGATATGTCACAGTACCGGTCAGTATCTATATCGACGGCGTCACCGGCGCCGGGGCGGTGGGAGATTATAGCGTCACCGTGAATTTGACATCATAAAAGAAAGGACGAGAGCGTATGACACAAGATGCAATCGTAACAAAAGCGTTGAACAACGGTTTGGCCGAAGTGCTCGTTGAGCGCGGAACGGCCTGCGGGGACACCTGCGGTTCCTGCGAAGTGTGCAAGTATGCCAGCGAGATTCGTACCTATGCCCGCAATTCTCTGGGCGCAGCGGAAGGAGATCGGGTGGTAATCAAAACCAGATCCAGTGAGATCATCGGTGCAGCATTCCTGCTGTACATCGTGCCTCTGATCGTGATGTTGGGTGCGTATATGTTGACAGCCAACACGGGAGCAAGCGAAGGACAGTGCATTGCGGTGAGTTTTGCGGCTTTCTTTGTGTGTGTGCTGATCGTGACGGTATATCAGCGTATCCGGGCAAAAAAGAAAATGATTGAATTTGAGATCGTCAGCTATCAGCTTGACGAGTAAGGATGGAACTGTATGATCAAGAGCATGACGGGCTATGGCGGGGCCAAAGGCGCTGCCCAGGGCCTGGAACTGAGTATTGAACTGAAGAGCGTTAATAACCGTTTTCTGGATACGGCAGTGCGGATGCCAAGAGCCTACCTGTTTGCGGAAGAGAGTGTGAAAAGTGCGGTTCAGCGTCACATTTCCCGGGGAAAGGTGGATGTGTTTATCACAGTGGATGCATCCCAGGCAGACGATGTGATCGTGAAAGTGAACGAGCCGCTGCTGCGTGGATATCTGGAAACGTTCCGTCAAGTGGCGGAGAATTATGAATTGGTCAATGATGCCACTGTGATGTCGGTGTGCCGGCTGCCGGATGTGATGACGGTAGAAAAACAGGAGGCTGACCAGGAGGCGGTAGCTGCGGCAATTCTGGAGGTCTTGGAGCAGGCACTGATGGAATATGATGCCATGCGCACCCGAGAAGGGGAGAAACTGCGGGAGGATATCAGCGGACGGGTATCTGCCATTGAGGAGATGGTAGAGATCGTGGAGCGGGAATCCCCTCAGACTGTTGCGGATTACCGGGCACGCTTGGAGCAGAAAATGCGCGAGGTGTTGGACGGCGCTGGGGTCGAGGAATCCCGAATCTTGACAGAGGCTGCCATCTTTGCGGATAAAGTGGCTGTAGATGAGGAAACTGTCCGTCTGAGAAGTCATATCGCACAGATGCGGGAGATGTTGGACAGCGACAAACCGGTCGGCCGAAAACTGGACTTCCTGGTGCAGGAAATGAACCGGGAAACCAACACGATCGGCTCCAAATGCCAGAATGCAGAAATTGCCCACATTGTGGTGGATATCAAAGCGGAGATCGAGAAAATCCGCGAGCAGGTCCAGAATCTGGAATAAGGAGGCGGCTGGGTGAAACTGGTGAATATCGGATTCGGCGGCATGGTCGCTGAGGAGCGGATTCTGGCGGTGGTCAGTCCGGATTCTTCCCCCATTAAGCGCATCATTCAAGATGTGAGAGAGCGGGGGGCACTGGTAGATGCGTCATATGGACGCAAAACCCAGTCTGTTCTGGTCATGGACAGTGGTCATGTGATCCTTTCCGCACTCACACCTGAGGAACTTTCAGGTAGGATCAGCGGAAAGACACAGCGGGGTGAGGTACAGGAAAATGAGTAGAGGAAAACTGTTGGTATTGTCTGGCCCTTCGGGCGCGGGAAAAAGTACGGTGGTTTCAAAATTGATGGAGATGCGGGGAGATGTCTGTTTTTCCGTATCAGCAACCACCCGTAGTCCCCGGCCGGGAGAAGAGGACGGAGTGAATTACTTTTTCGTCAGCCGGGAACGGTTTGAGGAATTGGTGCAAAACGACCAAATGTTGGAGCATGCCGAGTATGTGGGCAACTGCTACGGAACACCCCGGGCGTATGTGGAAGAAAAGCTGAACGCCGGCATGAATGTAATTCTGGATATTGAGGTCCAGGGGGCGCAGCAGGTGATCCAGTCGGCACCAGATGCAATTCTGGTATTCTTGGTTCCACCATCTTTGGAGGAACTGGGGCGTCGCTTGCGTAGTCGGGGAACGGAATCGGAGGAAGTGATCCAGGATCGTCTGAACCGCGCCAGAGAAGAATATCAGGCGGATTTTTACCACTACATTGTGATCAACAGTGATGTGGAGACCGCCGCAAAAGAATTGGATGCAATCATTACCGCTGCCAAGTGCAGCTATTGTGATCGAAAAAATATTTTGAAAGAGGTTGACTAATATGATGCTTTATCCCCCTATGGGCGACTTGATGGACAAGGTCGGCAGCCGTTATCTGCTGGTGAATATGGTGGCACGCAGAGCCAGAGAGATCGCTGACGAGGCCGAAGAGCAGGGGATTTCCATTGACGAGAAGACTGTTTCTCTGGCTATCAATGAGATCTACAGCGGAAAGCTGACCATTAAAAAGTAATCGAACTACAGAAACGGGGGCAGGTTGTATGGCGGAAAACTCCATAGCCAGAGTGGCGGTTTCTGCTGCGACCTACTGGACAGACCGGCCCTATGATTATCGAGTTCCGGAAGAATTGGCAGGCACTCTCCAACCCGGAATGCGGGTGATGGTTCCGTTTTCCCGGGGCAATCGGCGCTGTGAAGGCATGGTGCTGTCAACGACCAGTCACAGTGCGTTTGAAAAACTAAAACCGGTGCTGTCTGTCTTAGACAGCTGTCCGATTTTAACGGCCGAGCAGATCCGGTTGGCTTTGTGGATGCGGGAACGCTGCTATTGCACGGTTTATGATGCCATCAAAGCCATACTTCCGGCAGGACTTTGGTATGAGGTCAGTGCGACTGTCCGTCTTGCGGAGGGGTGGGATCGAGAAACAGCCTATGCGGCGGCAGTCCGGGCACCCATGCAGACACGGGTGCTGGAGGTTCTGTTTGCGAATGGGGGCATCTGCGACCGGGCAGTTATGAGAAAGGCCTTTGGGGAGGAAGATCCCGGCCCGGCCATTCAGGCGCTGGTTAAAAAAGGCGTCCTCGATACGGATACTCGGGAAAAGCGGCGGGTTACGGACAAGACCCGGGAGTTTGTCCGCCTGGCCGTTCCTGCGGAAGATGCGCTGCAGGCTGCGGCACAGAAGAAACGACGAGCACCGGTTCAGGCAGCTATTTTGGAATTGTCGGCCACGGTAGGGCGTGTCTCTGTAGAAGAAGTCAAATATTTTACCGGATGTACGATCCAGCCGATTCGTACTTTGGAGAAGGCCGGATTGCTGGTTTTGGAGCAGGAACCGGTATACCGGCATGAAATCAATTGGGATGGTACCCTTTGTCCACTGCCGGAACTGACAGAGTCACAGCAGCAGGCATATGAGGGATTGCTTTCTCTGGCAAATCGGCCCCAGGCGGCCTGCGGTGTGCTTTTGGGAGTCACCGGCAGCGGAAAAACTACGGTGTATCTCCATCTGATTCGGACCATGCTGGAACAGGGAAAAAGCGCTATGCTGCTGGTGCCGGAAATTGCGTTGACACCTCAGATGATTGCAGCCTTTTCCTCTCATTTTGGAAAAGAGGTTGCGGTTCTCCACTCGTCCCTTTCGATTGCAGAACGATATGATGAGTGGAAACGGGTCAAAGAGGGGAAAGCACGGGTGGTCATTGGCACCCGCAGTGCTGTTTTTGCGCCGGTGGAGCATTTGGGCATCATTATCATCGATGAAGAGCAGGAGGACACCTACAAGTCCGAAAATACGCCTCGTTATCATGCCAGAGAGATCGCCAAGTTCCTGTGCGCCAGACACCAGGCCCTGCTGCTGCTAGGGTCTGCTACCCCAAGCTTGGAAACGCGTTACGGAGCGGAAATCGGGCGATATAGTCTGTTTACCCTGCCGGGACGGTATAACGAGCAGGAATTGCCGCCGGTGTCCATTGTGGATATGAAACAGGAATTGCACCGGGGCAATGGAGGAGAGATCAGTTCGTTTTTGCGGGAAGAACTGGAAATTAACCTGGAACGAGGCGAGCAGAGCATTCTGTTTCTCAATCGCCGGGGGGCCAGTAAATTGATCGCCTGCGGCGAATGTGGATTTACCTACCAGTGTCCCAATTGCAGTGCAAACCTGACCTACCACCGGGCAAACGGGAAACTGATGTGCCACTATTGCGGGTTTGTCCGCCGTGTGGATACAAATTGCCCGGAATGCGGTGGAATCCTGAAATTTACCGGGGCAGGGACGCAGAAGATTGAGGAAGAATTGAACGAACTGTTCCCGGGAACGGCGGTTCTTCGGATGGACACCGATACTGTAGGACCGGCAGGCAGCCATGAACTGTTGCTGAATCGATTCCGGGAAGAGAAGATCCCCATTATGGTGGGCACACAGATGGTGACCAAGGGACTAGATTTCGAGAATGTGACTCTTGTTGGTGTTTTGTCTGCTGATCAGAGCCTCTATACCGGAAATTTTCGGGCGGGGGAGCGCACATTCTCTCTGATCACTCAGGTGGTGGGGCGCTGCGGCAGAGGTGAAAAAGCAGGCCGTGCTGTGATACAGACCTTTACACCGGGCAATGAGATTATCCGGCAGGCGGCCAATCAGGATTACGAGGCCTTTTATCGCAGTGAACTGGCTATGCGCCAACTGCAGAACGATCCGCCATTCACAGATTTGACGGTGATCACCGCGGCGGGGATGAATGAGGCTATGGTTCTTCGCTGTGCTGCGGCGATCCGCAATGAATTGACCGCACGGCTGGCGGGAATCGACGGGGCGGCAGTGATCGGTCCGGCACCCTATGCGGTGGTGCGGGTGAACAATCGTTTCCGGTATCGGGTCACTGTGATGTGCCGGGATAGTAAGCAGCTGAGGCACATGATCTCCGAGATTTTGTGCCGGTACAATACAGAAAGAGAATTCAAAGGCGTGTCGGTTTTCGCGGATGCGAATCCCACGGATTAAAATAGGAGTGAGCAAACAATGGCATTGAGAAATATTCTGACAGTTGGCGACCCTACACTGAACAAACACTGCCGCCCGTATACGGAGTTCGGCCCGCGGCTTCATGAACTGCTGGACGATATGCGGGAAACGCTGGCACTAGCTGACGGTGTTGGACTGGCTGCTCCGCAGGTCGGTGTGCTGCGCAGAGCAGTGATGGTCATTGAGACCAATCATCCTGAGGACGAGGAAGACCGGATTTTGGAACTGGTGAATCCGGAGATCATTGCAACGGAAGGGGAGCAGACCGGCAGAGAAGGCTGCTTGAGTGTTCCGGAAGAATGCGGCATTGTGACCCGTCCCATGGTGGTGACTGTTCGTGCCCAGAATCGGAATGGAGAATTCTTTGAATATACCGGCGAGGGACTGACTGCTCGTTGTTTCTGCCATGAACTGGATCATCTGGACGGTGTTTTGTATACGGAACGGGCCAGCCGGATGCTGACCGAAGAAGAAATGGCAGAGCCGGAAGAGGAAGCGTGAGTATGCGGATCGTTTTTATGGGAACGCCGGATTTTGCGGCGGTGAACCTGCAAAAACTGATAGATGAGGGCTTTGATGTTGTGGGTGTTTTTACCCAACCGGACAAGCCCAAGGGCCGGGGAATGAAACTGCAGCCCTGTGAGACAAAACAGGTGGCGCAGGCACATGGACTGCCGGTGTTCCAGCCGGAAAAACTCCGGGACGGAACGGCATTGGAGTTACTGCGGGAACTGGCACCAGAGATTCTGGTGGTAGTGGCTTATGGTCGAATCCTGCCCAAGGACATTTTGGATCTGCCGAGATATGGCGCGATCAATGTTCACGGTTCTCTCCTGCCCAAATATCGTGGCAGCGCACCGATTCAGCGGGCAGTGCTGAACGGGGAACGGGTGACCGGTGTATCTACCATGTACCTGGCTGAGGAGATGGATGCAGGCGATGTGATCTACCAGGCGGAAACAGAGATTGGTGAATTTGAAACTTCGGCGGAACTGTTTGATCGTTTGGCAGAACTGGGGGCAGGTCTTTTGGTCAAGACCCTGCGGGATATTGAGACCGGAACGGCCCCCCGCACGGCACAGGACCCCACATGCGTGAGTTTTGCTCCGCCCTTGGATAAGGCGGAATGTCCCATTGATTGGAGCAGAACACCCCGGGAGATCGTCAAACATGTCTGCGGTATGGAAACCTGGCCAGTGGCGACTGCGGAGATAGCGGGACAGACGTTTAAGATTCACGGTGTGGAATATACGAAGAATGGCACCAATCAAGCGCCGGGAACGATTGTTTCTGCGGGAAAAGAGGGGATTGAGGTGGCCTGTGGAAACGGAGAGACTGTAATGATCACGCAGTTGCAGGCACCCGGAAAGAAGAGTATGAAGGCTGCAGACTATCTTCTGGGCCATCCGATGGAGGTCGGCTGATATGACAGGCGGAGCCAGACAGACTGCCTATACGGTTCTGATGAGATGCCGGAAATCCGGCGCATGGAGTGAAGATGCGATCAGTAGTGAATGTATCAAAGCAGGTTTAGATATGCGAGATACGGCGCTGTGCTCCCGGATTGTGATGGGAGTACTGCAGAATCTGACACTCCTGGATTTTAGAATTGCGGAATATTGCGCCACACCTCTGCGGAAATTGGACCCCCGGGTTTTGGATATTTTGCGCCTTTCTGCCTATCAGCTGCTGATGATGGACAAAATTCCTGTTTCCGCCGCAGTCAACGAGGGTGTTCAGCTGTGCAAACGCAATGGATTGGCACGGGCTGCCGGGCTTGTGAATGCGGTGCTGCGCCGATTGGCGGAGCACCGGGAACGGCTAACGGAGATCCCCGGGAAAGGAACTGCTGCGTACCTTGCCACGAAGTACAGCCATCCGCTGTGGTTGGTGGAAGAGTATGTGGAACAGTACGGCTATGACTTTGCCGAGCAGGCACTCTCAGCCAATAATGACAGGGCACCGATCTACGCACATGTCAATTCCCTGCGCCCGGCAGAGCTGATGAAAGAATTGTCTGCGTTTGGCGCTCGGGAAACGGGACTGGACGGCTGTGTAGAACTGGAAAGTGCGGCAGGAATTGCGGGAACGGAGGCATTCCGCAGCGGGCAGTTCTATATTCAGGATATTGCTGCAAAACTGGCGGCGCTGACTGCGGGTGCACAGCCTGGGATGACGGTGTTGGACGCCTGTGCCGCTCCCGGCGGAAAAAGCATTGCTGCGGCAATGGCGATGAAAAATACCGGACGGGTGATTTCTTGTGACATTCACGAGAAAAAACTGAATTTGATCCGGGAAAACGGGAACCGCTTGGGAATCTCCATCATTGAGCCACGGGCTATGGATGCCCGCCGTCCGCAGGAAGATTTGGTCGGGGCTGCGGATTTGGTCATTGCAGATGTTCCTTGCTCCGGGCTGGGCGTGATTCGCCGCAAGCCGGAAATCCGATGGAAACCCCAGGAAGAACTGGAGCGTTTGCCGGAGATCCAACGGGACATCTTGGAAGGACTTGCACCTTGTGTCAAGCCTGGCGGCATTCTTTTGTACAGTACTTGTACGGTGCGTAGCCGAGAAAACGAGGAACTGGCAGGAAAATTCCTGGCAGATCATCCGGAATTTTCAGCCGAATCATTTGTGTTGCCATTAGGAATCGGAAATGTTTCAGAGGGAATGTTTACCTTCTGGCCCCATCTGCACCGTACGGACGGATTTTTTGTTTGTAAAATGAGGAAAAAACCATGACTGATATCAAATCCATGCTGCCGGAAGAAATAGAGGCGGCGCTGAAGGAAATGGGTGAACCAAAATATCGGGCGGGTCAGATTTTTGACTGGCTGACTCGAGGTGTCCAGTCTTTTGATGAGATGACCAACCTGTCGAAAGGCCTGCGGGCCAAGTTGGCGGAACGGTTCTATATCGACCGACTGACCTGTCTGCGCAAGCAGGTGTCTCAGGAGGATGGGACAATCAAATATCTGTGGCAGCTGCAGGACGGCAACGCTGTGGAAACGGTGGTCATGCGCTATCAGTATGGGAACACCGTTTGCATTTCCTCTCAGGTTGGGTGCCGTCAGGGGTGCGCGTTTTGTGCTTCCACCATTGGCGGTTTGGTACGGAGTCTGGAGCCGTCGGAGATGCTGGATGAGGTGCTCTATTCTCAGATGGAATCAGGACTGCCTATCGGACATATTGTGCTGATGGGAATTGGAGAGCCACTGGACAATTTTGACAATGTGATGCGTTTCTTGGAACTGGTCAATCATCCCAAGGGTATGAACATCGGTATGCGGCATATCTCCCTGTCTACCTGCGGACTTATCGAAAAATTTGACAAACTGGCCGATCGTAATTTACAATTAACATTGTCCGTCTCCCTTCATGCACCGGATGATGAAACGCGAAACCAGATCATGCCGGCCAACCGTGGCCGGGGTGTGGAGAATCTGATCGATGCCTGTCAGCGCTATTATGAGCAGACCGGACGGCGGATTTCTTTTGAATATGCCATGATTGACGGGGTGAACGATACGCCGGAGCACGCTAGGATGTTGGTTAAACATGCAAAACGGGTAGCGGCGCATGTGAATCTGATTCCATTGAACCATGTGGAAGAGAGCAGATTCGGACCGTCTACTCCTGAACACTTGAAAGCGTTTATCAAGATTCTGCGGGATGCCGGAGTAAATGTCACCGTTCGGCGGAAATTGGGCGGCGATATTGACGCATCCTGCGGACAACTGAGGAAGAAACTGGCAGTGCGATAACAGAAACATGAGGGAGAAGAGCTATGAAGAGCTTTGGAGCAACTGACAGGGGAAAGCGCACGGAAAATCAGGACAGCTTTCTGATTGAAACAATCGAGGACCGGGAGTGCCTGGTCGCTGTGGTATGTGACGGTATGGGCGGCGAAAACGCAGGAAGTATCGCCAGCACATTGGCATCCAAAATTTTTATTTCGTATTTTGTAGAGCGTATTTTGGCCTCCCGGGCGAAAAATCCGGATTTGAAACGGCATTTGAACAATGCCTGCAAAAAGGCCAACGATATTGTCTATTCCTATTCCTGTTTCAGTGCAAATTACACCGGAATGGGAACGACTTTGGTGGCGGCGGCCATTATGGGGAACCGAGCGGTGATCGTCAATGTAGGGGATAGCAGGGCCTATTTTTTGAATCGAAAAAAAATTACCCAGATCACGAAAGACCACTCGTATGTACAAACTTTGGTGGATAAGGGGATTTTGACTCCGGAACAGGCCAGAAGACACCCTATGAAAAATTCCATTATGCGCGCTTTAGGCGTGGATGAGAAGGTGGAGTGTGACACCTTCCTGCAAAAACTTTCCAAAGGCGAAAAAATTCTGCTGTGTACGGATGGAATCACCAACTGCGTGACAGATGCGGAAATCCTCAAACTGTCCCAGGAAAGCAGATCGCCGGAGGAACTGGCGAAGAAATTGGTGGCGCAGGCACTGGAGGCTGGCGCAAACGATAATGTGACAGCGGTTGTGTTGGCACGATGATTGAGATTTACAGACCATTTTGAATGGAGGCACTCCATGGAGAACGGGAAACTTTTAAATAAAGTATTGGATGATCGTTACCAAATGTTGGAGATCATCGGCCGCGGAGGAATGGCGGTCATTTATAAGGCTCTGGATACCAGATTGAATCGGTATGTGGCAGTGAAAGTGCTGCGGGAGGAGGTTGCGGCTGACCCGGATCTACACGCAGACTTTACCAATGAGGCAGAGGCGATTGCCAAGCTGACCCATCCAAACATTGTGGCAGTGTATGATGTGGTCTGCTCGCCGGCGGTGGACTATATTGTGATGGAACTGATCGAGGGAATCACGCTGAAACAGTACATCCTTCGCCGGGGCGCATTGAGCTGGAAAGAGGCGCTGCATTTCTCTTCTCAGATCGCAAAAGCCCTGGATCATGCCCATAGTAAGGGAATCATCCATCGGGACATTAAACCACAGAATGTGATGATTCTGAAGGATGCAAATATCAAGGTGACAGATTTTGGCATAGCCTCTTTGGAAAACCGGAAACGGGAGGCAGAAGGGCAGGCTGTGGGTTCTGTGCACTATATTGCGCCGGAACAGGCGAAAGGCTATCCTGCTGATGCCCGCAGTGATGTCTATTCTCTGGGCGTTGTTATGTACGAGATGCTTACCGGCGTTTTGCCCTACGATGGGGATTCCCCTCAGGAGGTAGCAATCAAGCATATTGCCGGAGAATATATGCAGCCCAGACAGATCAAACCGGATATCCCGGAGGAACTGGAACGCATCACCATGAAGGCGATGAATGCAGATATCGATAAGCGATACAGCTGTGCCGGAGACCTTTTGAAAGATCTGGAGGCGTTTCGGCAGAAAATGCTGGCCATGGAGTCCATCTCCTCTCAGGAAGATCCTGTCGTACGCCCCATGACCGTTCGGGAACCGTCTGAAGAGGTGTACGAGCGCCGTAGGGCACGGAGCAGGAAAGTCAGCATCTTGTCCGGCGTATTTGGCGTGGTGCTGGTGATTGCGGCAGTCTTCATTTTTCTGTGGAATTTCTGGATCAAGGACCTGTTCCAGGAGGCCGAACGAATAGAGATCCCGCAGATGGCAGGAAAACAGTACGAGGATGCCGTACGGGAGTTGGATACACTTGACCCGGATGGCGTGTTCCATGTTCGGGTGACATACACGGTAAATGCCGATGTGCCGGAGGGGCAGATCATTTCCCAGACACCTGATGCCGGGAAGACCATGGTTCCGGATGCGGATGGCATTGAGTTGGAACTGAAAGTTGCTGCCGGGATGATGACGCAAGAGATTCCGGATGTTCGAAATATGACAGTAGAGGATGCCTGTCTGGCTTTGGAACAGATGGGGTATGTGACAGAGAGGCAGGAACAGGCATCTGATTCAGTGACCAAGGGATATGTGATTGCCACGAACCCTGCCATTGGGGAGAGTTTGTCCAGTGGATCTACGGTTTATGTCACTTATAGCAGCGGCCCTGAGATTCAGTATGTCTCCATGAAGAATCTGGTGGGGATGACAGAATCTGGCGCCAAGAGTGCGATTTCCAGTATGGGATTGTCCTTTGGCACAAGCAGCGCTGTGTTCAGTGAAGACTACGACGAGGGACTTGTGGTTTGGCAGAGCATTAAGGCCGGCGAATCTGTGGAGGCTGGAACAAAGGTGTATCTCCAGATCTCTAAAGGACCGAAGGAACCGGAAGAAACGCCTTCCCCCTCTCCGGAAGAATTGCCCGTGCCCACACAGGAGCCTTGAGTATGGCAGAAGGTCGGATTGAAAAGGCTCTCAGCGGATTCTATTATGTGCGCCGGGGAGAGGAATGGGTCGAGTGTAGAGGAAGTGGAAAGCTGCGCCATAAGGGCGCCTCGCCGCTAGTCGGAGACTGGGTGGAATATTCGGTGGATGCGACGGGAAAAGGTCGGATCGAGCGGATATGTCCCCGAAAAAATGCCTTTCTCCGTCCGGCTGTGGCCAATATTGATGCATTGGTCTGTATAACCTCAGATGCAATTCCAGTAACGGACACCTATCTTGTGGATCGGCTGTCAGTGATTGCTGTTCATAATGGCTGTGAAGTAATTATTTGCGTCAACAAGGTGGACATGGAACGGCAGGCAAGGATTCCGGAAATCTATGCGAACACAGGATTCCGTATTATTCCCACCAGTGCAGAGACTGGAGAGGGCATCGAGCAGCTGCGCCAGGCGGTGGCAGGTAAGCTGTGTGCTTTTACCGGGGATTCCGGTGTAGGAAAGTCCAGCATTTTGAATGCTTTGAACCCGGCATTTTCTCTGCGGGTGGGGCAGGTCAGCGACAAGTTGGGCCGTGGTCGGCACACCACCCGTCATGTAGAACTGTTCGATCTGGGGGACGGGACTTATGTGATCGATACCCCCGGTTTTGCCAGTTTTGACATGGAGGCGGTGGAACCCGTACGCTGCAAACAGCTGCAGGAGGATTTCCCGGAGTTTGCGCCGTATTTGGGGCAGTGTCGTTTTCAGGACTGCGCTCATTTGAAGGAACCGGACTGCGCTGTTAGAGCGGCGGTAGAGAACGGACAGATTCATCCCAAGCGGTATCGGTCATATGAGATGATGTATGCCGATGCCTCCCGCTATAAAGAGTGGGAACTGAAAAATTAAATATCAGGCACATTTGTACTGCCTTTCGCGTATACTTTATTGAACTCGTTTACGCGGAAGGCGGTTTTTTTATGCGCAGACGGCGGAATCGAAAAAGCGGGCTGGGGCTGATCGCTATTACGGCCGGTGTGGTCATTATGATGTCTATGATCCTGCCCGCAGGATTTTGGTGGTTTATGCTTGCCGTACTCCTCATTTCGGTGGGCGTTTGGATCAATCGATGCAGATAGGAGGGAACAAAGTGAAAATCTGTGTAATTAAACTCCCGGCATTTCTGGGAAATTTTATTCGGAAATTTATGAAAAAATAGACCGGAGAGCATATCCTCAAGTAGAAGGGAATAGAGTATAGGCAGAACCACTCCATTCAGGAGCGATAGGTACAACATAGAGGAGGCTATTATGGACACTGTGCTTCAAAACAAGACCATTGCTTGTTATCAGACCGTGTTTACATCCACAGTGACGACAGAGGAAACGGGAGAAACTGTCGTCCCCGATAAAATGCCGGATATCGGCATGATTGCCCACACAGGGGCCAGTGTCCTCTTGCGGAGCAAAGAGGCCGGAGAAGGTAAAGTGACGCTGGAGGGGGAGGTGCAGGTATGCGTGTTGTATCTCCCGGATGGTGCTGCCGGGATTCGTGCGCTGCACTTGAAACTTCCTTGCGTGGCAAATTTTGAAAATGAAACGATTACACGGGACTGCTTACCGGAGGGAAAGATACGGGTCAGCAGTGTGGAGGCCCGAATGCTTAACCCCAGGAAAATCCAGGTCAAAGCAGAGATCGTTGCAGAGGTGGTCTGCTATGAAAAAGGACAGACGGTATATTGCGTCGGTATCGAGGATGCGGCACAGTCGCCTGTACATCTGCAGGTCAGTCAGGGCGCATTCAGCACAGTAGCGGCCGTTGGTGAACGGACTTTTGTTGTGACAGACGAATATCCTTTACCTGGTGCAGCGGACGGAGGAGAAGTCCTTTGGGGAACAGCACAATTCCGTGTAGAAGATGTGAAAACCATCGCCAATAAATTGATTCTGAAGGGAACCGTGTTGTCGGATGTGTTGTATACAGCGCAGGACGGAAGTTTGGAAAGCGTTCATTTTGCCACCAGTTTTTCACAGATTATGGAAACGGAGAGCGAAGATATTTCTACCAACGCACGGTTGAGTTTGATGCCCACAGGAATGTATTACGAATTGGGGGCAGGGGATGGTGGAACGAAACTGACCATGGAACTGCACGCGGTGTGCCAGGCAGCGGTTTTGGGGCAGCATGAGATTCGATATGTTTCAGATGGATTCAGCAACCGTTGGGCATGCGAGGTGGAACATCAGCCAATGTCGGTGATTGCACACAGCCGTAGCAGCACGCTGCGGGAAACTGTGCGGGAAACCCTGCCCTGCCGGGCCAAAGTTGCAGAAGTTCGCTTTGCGTTGTGCAGTGCTGGACGGACGACTGTTACGGAGGAAGGGGTGTCCTTGCGGACAGATGTCACGGTTTGGGTGGTGTATGAAAATGGCGTGGAGGATTGTGTGAGCAAACGGATCGATCTCCAGTTTCCCTATGATGGCGGTGAAAAAGCGTTTCCGATTGTAGAGGAAACCCGCTGTACGGACATTTATGCGATCGCTGCCGGAAACAATCTGGAGCTGCGTATGACTGGCGAACTGGACATACGCATGGAACACACGGAAATTCTGGAAACAGTCTCTTCCATTCGCCTGGATGAAGAGCGTCCATGTGAGTCAGATCGTCCTTCCATAACGGTGGTTCGGGCAGGCGGTACACTGTGGGAGATCGCGCGCAAGTATGGTTCCACAGAGGAATTGATTCGTCAAATCAACGGGGTGGAGGAAGACAGCGTGCCTGCGGGCAGTGTGCTTTTGGTGCCCAGAGAGCGATTTTAATGGAAAAAGCCGCGGATTTTTGGGAAATCCGCGGCTTTTGTCTGTTCAACCCTTGCCAAGAGGGGGGTGAGTGTGGTAAAATACATTGGTTATTTTCATAGGGGGTATTACCATGTCAGGACATTCCAAATGGCATAATATACAGAAAACTAAGGGCGCAGCCGATGCCAAGCGTGCCCAGATCTTTACGAAAATTGCCCGTGAGATCATTGTCGCAGTGAAACAGGGCGGCAGCGGAGACCCTGCCAACAACTCTTCTTTGGCACAGGTCATTGCCAAGGCCAAAGCGGCAAATATGCCCAATGATAACATCAAGAGAACCATTGAGAAAGCACTGGGCGCCGGCAACACGGATGACTACGAGAGCATCACTTATGAAGGTTATGGTCCCTGCGGCGTTGCGATCATTGTGGAGACCATGACGGATAACCGCAACCGGACGGCCGGTGATGTGCGGCATTTCTTTGATAAATACGGCGGAAACATGGGTGCTTCCGGCTGTGTTTCCTGGTCTTTTGATAAGAAAGGCGTCATTGTCATCAACGACGAGGACGAAGAACTGGACGAAGATACCGTGATGATGGATGCACTGGAGGCAGGTGCCGACGATGTGCAGAAAGACGGTCAGGTCTATGAAGTGACCACTGACCCAGATGCATTCCAGCAGGTGTTTGACGCACTGGAAAAGGCCGGCTACCAGTTCGTTTCTGCTCAGGTGGAAATGGTGCCTCAGAACTATATCACCGTGACGGACGAGGGCGACAAGAAAAACCTGACCAAAATGCTGGAAATGTTTGAGGACAACGATGATGTCCAGAACGTCTGGCATAACTGGGAAAACGCCGACGAGGACTAAACAGAATATTTTTCTGCATAAATCGGGATAAAATCCCTAAAAATGAGGAGAAAACGAACTTATGTCCTGCATTTAGAACGTGAGTTCTGTTTCTTGTGACTCCGGTTGAGATATACACCGTTCCTTTAGTTGTGACACGCATGTGCACAAAGAAAAAACGATGAACCTGGAGGCACTGATTGCAGAGTATCTAATTGAGATTGAGGTTCGGAAGTATACCCCAGGGATGACTTGAGGGTATGGAACAACCTCAATCTCTTTTATTGTGGGGAAACGGTTTCATAGGATGCTCTACGGTTTGATTGTCCGATAAGAATACAGTTTAGCGAACACACAGCGCATGAATTTGGGCGTTTTGATTGATGAAGAGAAAGGAATAATTGTTATGGCGTTTCTTGCACACCTGCTGACGATTCTTTTTGGCATTGTGATATTCGTCGGTTTTAAGACCAAACGATATCGGGATACACCGTTTCTCTTTTTTGTTTTTCTGGTTTCCTTTATTGGATTTGCGATCACATCGGTAGTCGCTATTTTTGTGCCTTACGGAGAATTATTGATTTTTCCGCTGCTGACTATGTTTTTGGGAATGCTGCTGCTTTTGGCTGCAGTGAATGATTTCCGTTCTATGCTTTGCTGCACCAGAAAAATCGAGGGGACTTACTGCGGATATCATACTTATTACGGTGGAAATGGCGTCAGTTCTCATGCGCCCGTGTTTGAGTATACCTTTGATGGGAAAGTGTATCACGAGCAAACAACGCAAAATCTGTCCTATAAACGACTAACACAAAAAATGCACGAAGGTGGGACATACCCGATTTATGTCGATCCCAAGCATCCTGCTATTTTTATCTGTTCAAAAAGATTGAAAGGGATTACGATTTTACTTCTTGCTTTTGGCGTGCTGTTTTTTTCATTCGGAATCGTCCTGCTGTGGTCTGGTTTGCCGCTGTTTCTAGAGTTGTGATACTCGGTAGAGCGCTGCTGCGATGAAACAGCCGGATAGGTGATGGGAGAGAGTTTTCTTGCTTGAATGAGGAGAATTTGGCGGATATTCCGAGAGAGACGTAAAAATATTGGAAAAACGGGATGAAAAACTCTATCTTTTCCCGGGAAAATGTGATATAAAATATATGCATGAACAGTTGCAACGAAGGGAGCATCCATATAAAATCAAAGACGCTGAATGCTTACCCATATCTGTTATGACAAATGCAAAGGAGTATGTAAAATGGAAAAACTGTACACAGGTAAAACAAAAGATGTGTATAAACTGGAAAATGGGAATGTCCTGCTGAAGTTTAAGGACGACTGCACCGGTAAAGACGGAAAGTTTGACCCGGGCGAGAACGCAGTAGGTCTGACGATCGAAGGGATCGGAAGAGAAAACCTGAAGACTTCCATTCACTACTTTGAACTGCTGAAAGCGGCAGGCGTCAAAACACACTATGTCAGCGCCGATGTTGAGAACGCCACGATGGAAGTTCTGCCTGCAACTGTTTTCGGAAAGGGACTGGAAGTGATCTGCCGTCTGGTGGCAACGGGCAGCTTTATTCGCCGTTACGGTGCCTACATTGAAGATGGCACCAAATTGGAAGGCGGATATGTGGAGACTACCTTCAAGGATGACGAGAAGGGCGATCCCCTGGTCACTAAGGATGCTCTGGTCGCTCTGGGTGTGATGAGTGCCGAGATGTATGACAGCATGAAAGAGCAGACCCTGGCCATCACGAAAATCGTGGCAGATGACCTTGCAAAGAAGGGCATGGAGCTGTACGATATCAAGTTTGAGTTTGGTTACAGTGAGGACGGCGATGTGATCCTCATTGACGAGATTGCAAGCGGTAACATGAGAGTTTACAAGGACGGGAAGATCGTTGATCCCATGGATCTGACCAAGATGATCCTGGCCTAAGACCGTTAATCAACATAGAAAAATCCAATACTAAAAAAGCAGCAGGAAACAAATCGTTTTCTGCTGCTTTTTGTAATTGCGCTGCTTTATAGATTGAAAACTACAGATACTGATTTGTTTGACTGGATACTTCTGAATTAGATGCTGAATATCGCTTTTACAGCCAAGCGTTTCGGCTGTTACCAAAGGCGAAGGAACAATCCGTCCTTGCAATCAAGACGGAAATATGGTAAGTTTGAAGTGATACACAAGGGGAAGGGGATTGACAGGAATGAAGGCAATGAGTAGCATTCTGC
>ENA-ORTY01000382-ORTY01000382.1-human-gut-metagenome-genome-assembly--contig:-NODE-382-length-60429-cov-4.446997_pt1 | contig 60429 bp, 58 predicted proteins | sample MGYA00241917_ERZ509198 | MGnify/ENA primary metagenome ERZ509198 (study PRJEB26280, sample SAMEA2338857) | human gut metagenome | biome: human gut; feature: human-associated habitat; material: faeces...
ATTTGGTGTAAAGAGGTAAATTTATTCGGTTTGGAAAGTCCCGAAACCCGCATAACTACTGGGTTTCTTTGAACTGTATTAGTCCAACGGCTTCATTGTCGGGAACAATTCACGGTATGCTCTATCTTGTCTTATCATGCTTTATTACCTCGCATTTTATATGAAATTCAAAACTTTTTTACCCATTTTGCTTTTATCTTGTTTTATCTTGTGATAGCCAAATGGGGTAAAATTTGGGGTAACGCCTTAAAACCTCAGATAAGCTTCGTGGTTTGTGCATACCTTATATATTATACACACCAATACCACCCATGTCAAATAGAGACTATTGGCGAAAAAAGAGGGGTACATTTCTGCACCCCTCTTCATTCATACAAGGAACCCACCGTTTTCCTCATGGTCTTGGTATACCCGCTTGATGTTAGCAATAGCCATGACCGCTCGGTTGTTCTTATATCCGGGGTGTGTTTCACAGAATCTCTCATACTCGTCGATGTCAAGGAGCATATCATTAAAACACTCATGTGTAAAGTCCTCACCCCTCATAAGCTCAATGTTGAACCGCAGAATACGCTGGCGGTGCATACTCGCATCTCGCTCATCATCGTCCTGAATATGTTTTTCGAGCTTGTCCTGTGTCTCACGTTGTTCCTTTTTGATGTCGGCGATCTCATTCAACACCTCACCGTTGATTGCCCTGCCAATCTTCTTTGCCAACCACGACCAAGGATTTACCTTGATCGGGGCGACCTGAACAAAGGTCATAAGCAAAAGGAGCGTTCCGCCGCTCCATCCCAAGATCTCTCCCATGTTCATGTCATGTCCCTCCAAAGTGCTTATCGCGCCGTATTGGAGGTGCCGTTGACAATCTTGCTCATATCACACAGACTGTCAATCAGATCGGAAATCTTGTCCATATCGAGATCATACTTTACAGTATCGGCAGAAGCCTTGACCATAGCCATGACCCATTCCTTCCGATCTGCACCCTTCTCGAACATCGTCTCGGCGCGTTCCATGTAACTGGTAACGAGCTTAACAACTTCCGGCCAGTTTTTCTCCTGGATCGTTTTCCGCACATACTTCACCAACTGGATTACCAGCGGGATAGTCGCGGCAAGACCAGAAAGCACTGATACAATCAGCCGTACCCATTCAGAATCCATAGCACTCTATCCTCCTTTTCAAATTGCAGGGCTTTCTTCGCTGCCCTCTATGCCGTCCTCACAAAAATTGTGTGCTTTAGCAGTTGCGAATTTAATTCCTTCTCCATCAGCACCAGAGTTTTCTACCTCGCTCTTGTGTACAATTTTACTGAGCACAATGCTGCAGGCAGTTCCTATCGGAGCAAAAGCTGCCGTGTAGCAAGCCAGCGCCCCAGTATACCCATATACGATACTCAGTCGAGCAAGGTAAAAGCCGCCGGCCAATCCAGCGGCAAGGAAAATCATGATACATACAGCAAGCCAGTTGGTAAATCCAAGGCGTGGCCTCTTCGATTTCGGCTTGCTTTTCTTCTTACCACGCTCGATCGAGATGGTCATTTTACGCCTTGCCCATCATCTGAGTCCAACGATAAAGAACGGTGACGAACTGCTCGCGGGTCAAAATGTCGCCCCACATACAATTCGGCTCGCCATTGACGGTTGTACCATTGCCGGCGATCAGGCCATTCTTCGTTGCCCACTCGCGTGCTTCCGCGCTGTATGCGCTTGCGTCATTGTCCTGGAGTTCCTTACGCATTTCGCCCCAGAGTTCTTTGAAACGTGTTACATCCATGTCATCATCCTCCGTTTCGCCATTGAGAATTTCCTGAACTTCCTTCCGCAGAGCATCCATACTCTTGCCATGCTTCGGCCACCACTGCCCCACGTCGCCATGGTTGGAGCCGTAGCCGGCACGATATGACTCTGCATGATCGCTGATCCCAGAAATCGGATATCCGAATTTCTTGACCATATAGACATTCCATGCCACGACCATTTTCCACATCCGGTCGAAATAGCCCTGGTTTTTCGCCACGTCGTATCCGACCATCGTGCCGCCAGCATAGGTATGGCCTGCGGGTTCGCAAATCTCCCACTGCACCTTCGTGTTATTCCACGAACCCTTACTGCCGGAGCCGCATCCCCACGGGCGACTATTCCATTGCAAGGTGAGAATAATTCGTCCTTCGCCCTTATGGAAGTCTCCAATGAGAGCATTAACACCCCAGCCCGCGCTGGACTTGTTCATCGTGTTGAAAAACACATCGACAGAAGGTTGGGCGCAACCAACAGAATGGTTCACACAGCCGGCAGGCTTGATCGTCCTCCCGCTGGTATAAGCTCCGTTATTCGTCGCAGGGCGGATCTCCAGATGGCTTTCAACGTACTGGATACATTCTTGAACCGTCATCATTTCAAACCACCTCCACGTATTCTCTGCCCCAGTAAGGCTCACCGCCGTCCTCTGATGTCTTCAGCACAGCGTACCAAGCCTTACCGCCGTCTTTGCGGAAACGCGGATCGAGTGTCTTAGAGCAAAATCCAAAGCTACCCTCGTCCTCCGCTCCGTCACCCCGACACATTTCATGATTACATTCCGTGTTTTTTCTGGGATCGCACTCATAGAACAGGACTTTCTCTCCTGTTGCGCCATCCACCAGGTACCCACCACGGGATACAATGTTGTTGATATCGACCATTGAAGTTCACCTCTTTATTTCCGAACGGTCAGAAATTTTCGTTACTAACCGTAGATACTTTTCACGCCGGCGATCCCATGATTTGAGCAAGACGGTAGAGCACCGTCACAAACTGTTCACGGGTAACAAGGTCTTGCCACATATAGTTGGGTTCACCATTGATGACAGTCCCGTTGCCGGTAATCAAACCCATATCCAACACCCACTGCCGCGCCTCAGCGCTCCACTGGCCGCAGTCGTTGTCCTGCAGTTCAGCTCTCATTTCCTGAAAGAGTTTTCTGAACTGTTCCAAATCAGAGTCGGACGCAGGAGCAGTCTGCGAGGCAAACTGGTCATAGTACCGCTGCCCATACTCAGCACGCTTCTTCTGAACATCCTTACTCTGGTTTGCCGGCTTCTCAAAGTTCAGCAGCACGGCATTGGAAGCCTCCAATACAGAGGTTGCCGCCCGCAGCACCGCCAGCACACCGGGGTAGCTCTCGGACAGCTCTTTCCAAAGAAAATCCAGCTGCATAATGAGATCGCCGATAGATTTTCCAGACGCCTTAGCAAAATCCAGCAGGACTTGCTTCCGAGTCCAAAACGTCCACTGAGCAAGGCCAAAGCCAGCCTTGTCCTGCACGAAATTTGTGTAGGTACCGTTATCCACAGCAGCTACATAAGCATTGTCATTCATGCCAAGGACGTTTTCATAACTGTTCTGCAAATTCCGAGGATTAAGGCCGCTTTCGGCAAACAAGTTGCCCATCAGCCCAGCGATCCCATACTCATTCAGTCCCTTCTTTTGAAGGTAGTCATGAATTGTCAGTTCGTTCATCTCGCACCTCCTTACAGATCAGAAAGCGCGGCTTGCTTCTGCCCGACGATTTCACCGTTCATGCAATACTTGCCGATTTCGTCCTCATCGTCGATATCCTTGTAGATATCCACCATTTCCAAGCTCTCCCATCCAATGATGGTCTTGATCACAGAATCGGGCAGGTTTGCCTTGGCAAGTGAAGTCGTAAAGAAGTGCCGGAGGCTATGCCAATACACAGGGATACCCAGAATATTGGAGAAGGTCTCCGCCCAGCTGTTCAGCGTAGAGATAGGCACCGTCTTCGTAGGATCGTCCCTGTCAGGGAACAGCCACTCACTTTCGATACCCAGATCTGCCCGCTTCGCCATCCACGCATCGAAGTAGGGCTTGAAAGGCTTTGCCAGCACATAGCAGGTAAGCATTTTTCCATTGACGCCCTTACCCTTCGTTCTGACTTTCTCAGGCGTTTTGTAAAACGTGCCATAGATGATGTTCTCGTCGTCGAAGTACGACACTTTGAACCGCGTCAGCTCAGACTTGCGCCGCCCAGAATACCGCGCCAAAGCGAAGCAGCAGGCTTTCTCGTACTGCCCGCGCTCCATCAGATAGTCCAAGAGTTGATCGGCCTGTTCGTCGGTCAGCACCGTCTTCTCTCTGGTCGGCTCATTTACCGGGTTCTCGATCTTGCGGACGATCGACCGGAAGTTGGGAAGCTCGTCATCCAAGATTGCTTCGATGTAGTTGCTCAAAGATGACAACGTACTCTTCAGCCGGCGCACACGGGCGGGAGAGTTCTCGTTGTTCCGCAACAGCCAGTTTTGGTACGAGATGATGTCACGCTTGCTAATCTCCGGGAAATACTTGTTGTCCGCATTTTGGAGTACCCACACGAAGAAAATATACAAATCGCTCGTATATGCCTTGACGGTGGAATCCGCCTTGCCGATACTCCGCAGGTATTCCAGAAAATCGTTCATCAGCCGAATGTTCTTCGGGTTGATCTGGGCGATCAATTCCGGGCTGGTGATCTTGTTTTGTTTCGTCTTCCGTCCCATAACTCTCACCTCCTTTTTCGTATAAAGAAAGAGCCGCACCTTTTAGGTACGGCTCTTAAAAAATGGTTAGCAAATAGCTGTTTTATTCTGTTATGTGTAGTGGGGCTTCTCTCCACCCTCTACCGCATACCTCATCCAGTCCAGTATGACAATGCCCACAACGGATAGGACGAGCCACAGCAAAGTAAACTGCGGGCAAATTTGTCCCAGGATATTCCCGGTCAAGTGCGAGTAATCCCACACTCCCAAACCAAGCCACACATTCAAAACAAGTCCGGTAACGAACTCTAACGCTGTAATCGCGGCAGCACAGATACACGCCTGCCCTACCAGCGGCATTTCCCAGGGAAGCTCTGCTCCGAAGCGTTCCAGGGGAACGGCCAGAATAATCGCCAGCGCAAACATCGTCCAGCTGATCGTTTCTGGCCTGCCCTGAGAAGTCTTCCAGATGACCTCGCCGAAGAAATACACACCGCCAGTCCAAAACCAGAGCAGAACAGAAAGCACCCACTTTCCAATTCGTTTCCGCTCCATGCTTATCTTACTCCCATTCCCCGGCAATTTCTTTCAGCCGGTTTTGTTCCCGTAGCGCCTCTTCCTCTTTGACCTCAGCGCCAAACTGATTAAGCACATACGCCTGAGCTTTAATTATCTCAGCCTGACGAATACAGATGTCAGTTAGTTCCGCAATCAGTTCAACGCTGCTCATGCGGCACCGCCCAGCTTTTGCATGATAGCTTCCATCTGAGCCTGGGCTACCGCCATCTTCTCAGACAGAGCTGTAGCATAGGGTTCGGGCAGATCCATACCGTACTGCACAGCGGCGATCTCCTCAGCGTCAGTCATGGCATTGACATAGCCCTTGAGAGCATTATGATATGCCGTCTGACCGGTAATCAGCGTCTGAGCCGCAACGTAAATCTGAGCGATTTCCGTAGCAGAATACACCGTGCAGGTTCCATCATCGGCCTGATAGGGGTACTCAGTACCGCCCAGCTCAACCACGCGGAATAGGTTATTGATATTGCTCTGATCCTCCAGTTTCAGATTGAAGTGGTCAAGACGATCCCCAATAGGTACGTCTACGCCGGCCACGATAACCGCGTTGCAAGCCTTGGAAATCTCCAGAAGTTTCGCTGCACGCACCGTTTCCAGGGCATTGTCGTCTCCAAGAATCTCTACGGCCTCCTCAGTCGTAATCCAGCCAATCGTGATGGCATTCAGTACACCAGCGCTCGTAATCATCCCGCTCTGATACAGGCGAGATACATCGTTCTTATCCATCTTCATGCTTTATCCCTCCAACATAGACGCCATCAAAACGTCCAGGTTTGCTTTGACCGGTTTCGTTCGGTCAATAGTGCGGCTATGTCGGTCAATCAAATACCAGTCATAGCACTTCCCTTCTTCATCCTCATCAGACTTCGTTTTCCGCACCACAAAGAAGGAGTCGGTAATGGTGCAGTCGGGATACTCCCGAACCGTTTGCTGAAAGCCGCTGAGATCGCTGTGTTCTGCACCGATCGTTTTCAGCACCTCTTCTCCGGTGAAGTCGTTCGATCCAAAAATGTACTCCAAGATAATCGCTCCTTTCTTGAAATTTCTCGTACAACATTCTTCAAGTCTCTTTGTACTTTCCCGTGGTAAATACGTCGAAAGACACCAGCACGGTTACAATGTGAGAGCTGCCCAATTCTTGACAACAACCCCGTTGCCAACCTTCTTGATATCTTCTTGTGTTTCCGCTTCTTTTTGTAATAAACTTTCAGCTTTCGCTTGAGTCTCAGCAGATTACGCTTTTTCAAAAGTGTATATCCATGCCCATAACGATAGCCGAGCGCTGTCGGCATACGGGATGCTGTCGGGAAAACCTGCCAATTCCCTTTGACTTGAAGACCAATGCCAGCAAGCCATTTCTTGATTGCTTTCAACAGTTTATGCAATTTTCTTTTATTACTGCTGAAAATCGTGAAGTTGTCCATATAGCGCATATAATGTGTGACACCATAGCTACCTTCGCGGATCATATGGTCAAGCGGCTGTAAAATCGTATTAGCAAACCACTGAGAACAGTAAATCCCAATCAGGACACCGTGGCTCAGTACGCTTTCGATCAAACTCATAACCTTATGATCTTTTATAAGACAGCGCATTCTATCAACCACATATTTCGGGTTAATGCTATCATAGAAATGGTGAATATCTAATTCAAGGCAATACTTAGTTCCCTTTTTATCATCTTTCATCCATTTCTTGATCATTTTCATACCGTAATGAATACCTCTGTTACGAATACTGCCGCAACAGTGCCGATCCATGCCGCGCATCATGACGGGCTGTAGTACCTGTACCAGTGCGTGATGAACATATTGGTCAGGCCAAAGCATAGGCTCGTTAATATCCCTCCACTTACCGGCAGATTTATCATACCGATGTTTTTGCTTGGGAGGTTGCAGTGATTGTGTTCCGTCAATTAAACCGTTGATAATCTCACGTAAATCTTCTACCCGTTGAGGTATATCTTTTTCAACCCACCGAACTGTGCGATTAGGTTTATGCCCTGGATACCAGCGGTGTGTAGCATTGACTTCCAGCAAAGCAAGTTTCAGATTATCGTCCGAAACCAGCTGCTCATATAGATGATTTACTCGTTTCAATAGGGTTGGTTCCTCCTTGTAGCCTCATGGTCTTTCCAGCGTCCTCCACAAAAATGGGTTACATATATTGTTTTTCGGCGTAGTCCGTCGTCACAACACTATGTATTCAAGATTGCTTTGGATGTACTAAACCATGCCCTATCAGCTTATCTTCACCATGGGGTGTGCGGTCGCCCGTGCCGATATACAGGCTATGGATATTTGCCAGCCTGTACAGTACCCGATTACTCGGATACTGTAGAAAGGGTTATCGAAACCCTGTCTACCGAGGAAAAAAGTTAGCCAAACTCTCATCACTGTGAGATGAAAACAAGGGTGCGACAGCCGATGTTCGCGTTCGAGTTCGAGGTGCTGTTGTAGTTCACGTAGAACAGACCGTGGTTCAAGTTCTGGTTATAGTTGCCACCGCAGTGCAGACACGGGTTGGAAGCGTTGAAGTTCCAGTTATCCGGGATGGCGCAGAAAAAGAACCCACCGACTGCTGCACAGGCGGCCCCAAGACGCTTAGTAAAACCTCGCGCCCCGCTTCTCACATAAATCTTTGTCCAAGAGAAAAATGCTGAAGCGTTATGCCACTAATGCAGGCATTGCATATAAGAAACCCCGCCAGCAAGGGTTGCGCTGGCGGGGCATGAATAGCAAATTGTTCTTTCATTCTGTAAGTCATTATAAGTCGTTACCTTCTGGGGAGAGTTGCGACCCTCCCCAGACCCCTCCGTTAGGGGAGTTTTTGGAGGCGACAGCCGATGCCCGCGCTCGAGTACGAGGTGCTGCCGTAGCTCACGCAGAACAGACCGTGGCCCAAGTCCTGGTAATAGTAGCCACCGCAGAGCAGACACGGGCTGGAAGCGACGAAGTTCCAGCCATCCGGGATGTAGGTAGTATTGCTACCATTTGCCGTAGTGGGATACATCCACTGCACGCCGCTCGCATCTGCAACACTCATGACCGTAGGATAGCCAGAGCTGGGCTTGCCAACCAAAGTACCGTTAGCCGAATCACTAAAGTTATTGGGATTCATAATGATATTCAATCCGTTGCTATTGTAATAGCAACCGTCCATCCAATCATATACGTTATCCCACAAACCTTCGATGTTGCGGTATTGCACACCAACACCGTAAGTAGTCCGAGAGCTTTGCTTAGTGCCAGTATGATAACTCATACCATCAGTCGTGCCCATATTCTCAGTTGCGCTGTTGTTACCACAGCCGTAACCAATCTTGGTCTGAGAGTTCCAGTCGGCAAACTCAACAAGATACAGCATCTGAATAGTCTGACGCATAGCCAAGTCGAATTGCCAAATGGTTGCACCCAAATTGTGGATACCAGAGCGAGCCGCAGAACGAGTAATACTTGCCTTGGGCTTACCGCCAGTTTGAGACTTATAGTTGCTCGTATGGCAATGATACCGTCCGACATAGACGATATCACGTTCGCCCTTACCGTCGCCACGATCTGCATGAGCCGGGGAAACGTAGAAGCCATCTACCTGACCATCGGCAATCTGGAGCTTCAACGTATTGCCACTCTTTGTCCACTTATAGTAGAATTTCGGAATAGCAACAAGTTCTCCCGCTTCACTATCGCTCACTCGCACCATACCAGCCCATGGCTGGAGGTTATCGAACGGAGAACTACCAGAGCCGTTGTTCACAGCAGGAACAGGATCGGTAAATCCAGCTGCTGCATCGGTACGGCTCATTGCAGTTGTGCTGGTTCCATCCCACTGTACGCCGTAAATTGTCACGAACTTGGCCGTGACAGGTACGCTCACATCCGAAGGTGCGGTGTAGTTCGCACCGGCAGCGCATGAGACCTTAATAGTACCAGAACCGGTCGCTTGATTTTTGTTCGTTACCGTAACAACATTGCCTGACTTGCTGATGGTCATGATATCACTGCCACTGGTAATAGATACACTAACAGTGCCATCATGCTCACCGCCAATGGTAAAGGTGGCACTCGGGTTATCTTTATCCAGTGAGATAGAAGTCGGGCTAACCGTCAATGTACCGGCCTTTTTGCCGATCGTCCACGTCACATTTTTTGCGGCAGTCGATCCGTCACTCCAGCAGTAATCATCCTTCGGAGTAAACTGAGCTGTGTAGCTTCCCGCATTTGTACCAGCCGTCTGATTCCCAATCGTCATTTTATTGGTATCATAGTTACTCCAGCTGGGGCTTTGTGAACTACCATTATAGGTCAGTGTACCGCTCTGGCTGGGAATCGTGCTAATTTTCAAACGGTCGGGAATACCGGTAATTCGGTTCGCCGTATTGGTGTTTACCGCACCGTCAGTTGAAACAGGGAAGAGTGACACGTAATAGGTCGTACCGTTAGTCAGGCCAGTTACGGTCAGCGGGCTGTTAGCATACTGATTGCGGGTTGTTACTGCCAGCCGATATGCCACATTTGCGTCGTCAGGATCAGTAGCATAACCGCCTGCCTTAACTACCACAATAGTCTTCGCCCAAGTCGCCAGCGTTACGCCGTCGTTCACCACGGTAGCTGAAGGATCAGTCCATTTCAGCGCCAGCTTGCCGTTACCAGCAGCAACAGCGCTCATGCTGGACACATTGCCAACTGCCACGGGGATGGGCGTCTTGCTGAACTCGTCGTCTGCGCTGTCCGTATAAGAACCTTGCGTAGTGTAGGGGAAGAACTTGTAGTAGTAGGTTACGCCGTCTGTCAGGCCGGAATCGCAGAAGTATTCATTCTGATACGCATTGCGAGTCTTGCTATCCAAAACTACCGTACCATCACGACGGCTTACGGGGGCACTACCTGCCTTACGCACCAGCAGAGTGCCGCCCCATGCTGCCAGTGTGGAGCCGGCCACAACCAGATCGTCAGGGTCAGTCCACTTCACATAAACCTTGCCGGCAGCGGCCAAGGTCTGAATATCTGTCACAGCGGCCAGGGTCAGACCGCCTGTTCCGCCTCCACCACCAGAGGGGAAATTGCCAAGAATAGGCATATTGAATCCTCCTTTTCTTTTATCCCAAGAGGGTGATAACCACAGGAATATCTACTTCCGGCATTTCACCATCAGCTGAGATAATGAGCTTTCCGTCGGCCTGTCCGGTTACGCAGAGTTTGGCATCTCGTGCTGCCTCACGCTGCTCAAAAGTTGCGCTATGAGCGACAGAAATATTGCCGTTCTGTACAGAGCCAAGGCCGGTAACGGCCAGCTCCTGTGTAAACGGAGCGTCTACTCCTACCCATGAGCTGGCGACCAGCGTACACTCAACGCTCGCGCTCTTGTCGCCCTTCTCTGCCAAAATCCGATCAACCTCGATGAAGTTAGAGTTGGTCGCACCGTTGATTGCCTCACGCCAATCTTTGAACTTCGTGGAGGCATCGTCTTCCAGGATAAGCCCATAGTTTGTCGTCGTTTTGCTCATAGCTCATCCCTCCTTTATCCGAACAGAATTACAGTGATCGGAATATCACACGTAGGCTTGTCTCCTCCGATGGCAATAGTAAAGGAACCGTCCTCCTGCCCACAAACATAAAGGCTGGCAGTCTCTGCTGCTTCCCTTTCTTCCAGGGATACGCTCTGAGAAAGCCCCACGATGCCGTTCTGATCTGCTGTCAAACCAGAAATAGCAACGCTTTGTTTGTTATCCGACCAGGTGGCAACCGTCAGTACCTTGTCCACCGATGTGCTTCCACCACCGGAGCACTTCACCCACGAACCATTGTTATATCTCCAAAGGACGCCTGACCCCTTTACGAAGTAAAACTTCTCGAATGGTGAAGTCAGCGCGAGACGTTGTGACTCTGTATCCACGACAAGAATATCCGTCAGCTGGACACGTGTTCCGTCAAAATCGTAAAAGATGTCACCTGAGTCCGTTACGATAAGGAATTGTTTCTCCTTGAACGGCACTTCAGATGTATTCCGCGCTTTGCTGGCGACCGTTTGGTTCACATTGAACAGGGACAATTTGTACACCTCCTTTAATTGAAAAAGGAGGGGCGGCAATTAAGCCGCTCCCTCCCCTGTCAGTTCACCGGAACGTCCGATCAGAACGTACCCACGGTCAGAGCCTCAACAACAGCATCCAGCTTGGCCTTGTCGCCAGTCTCGAACTTGTCCAGCTCAGCCTTGTTAGCGTGCTCGTGAGCCTTTGCAGCCGCAGCATCCCACTTGGCCTTGTCGCCATCAGCGATCTTGTCCAGCTCGGTCTTGTTGGCGTGGCTGTGCTTCTTAGCAACAGCGTCCTTCAGATCCTCGTTGGTCTGATCGTAGGTGTCGAGCAGAGCCTTGTTAGCGTGGGTGTGGGTGTCCTTCTCCAGAGCAGCGATGCGGCCAATAGCAGCAGTCAGATCGGCAGCCTTGGCATAGTCACCGATGTTCAGAGCGGCGATAGCACCGTCAGCATACTCCTTGATGTAGGCAACCACAGTGCCGCTGACAGCATCCTCGGGCAGAGCGCCAACCAGGTTCTGCAGGGCGGTGATGGCCTGATTCATCGCAGAGGCATCATCGGGGTGAGCCTGAATCCAGGCAGCGATCTCAGACAGAGTGTCCAGAGACTCCTTAGCACCCTCGGGGATCAGCTGCTTAGCCAGCTCCTCGTTGGCAATGGTACGGGCAGACTTGCCGGTATCAGTGCCGATCAGGGTGTTCAGCTTGCCATTGGCGGTGTCCAGATCGGTCTGGTCAGCCTTGCCGTTGATCTTGGTCTTCAGGGTAGCCTCCAGCTCGGCCTCGCTCACCTCATCCTTAGATGCCAGAGCACCCAGGTTAGCAACGTCGCCGGCAACCTCCTGCACCTTGGCATCGGTGTAGTCCTTCACGGCCTTGCTGGTGGGAACAGTGGTGTCATCAGCGCCAGCACCGATAGAGGTAGCGTAGCCCTTGATCACAACAGTCCAGGCAGAGCCGTTGTAAACCTCACCAACACCGGTATCGGTGTTGACATACAGCACGCCCTCTGCGGGAGTAGCAGGCTTACCCTCGGCATTGGTGTACAGACGTACGCCCTCGCCATACTTCTTATCACCGAAGTACAGCTCGCGGGTGTCGTCGGTCAGGTAGAAGCTACCAGCGTCGCGGACGGCAGGCAGGTTAGCCTTATTACCATGGTACACAAGTTTGTAGTTCTCAGTCATAGCGATTCATCCTTTCTTCTCACGTATTGTGGATTGGTATATCTGTAAAGGGCATTTGCCCGTTTACACAACGATTGTTTTCTTTGTTGCTTTTTGCAACAGGTGGTACATACTTAGAATGTACCAACCATTTCACGCACTACCTCTTCGGCAGTTGCGATTGCGTCCTCTTTGATATCGGCAGCACTGCCGCCAGTAGGTACGCCATAGGTCTTGATCTGGCCTGCACTGATCCACGTCAGTTTGCTTTCCGTACCATCGTTCATCACGTAGAACAGGTCGTCAGCCAGCGTCTCGCGCTCCACATCGTCGTCCGTGATTTTCCATGTACCTTCGATGTTATAAACGCCAGTCGCCAAAGAGCTGATCACAATACCCGTGCCAGCAATGTTGATAACAGGCCGGTTCGTCAACTGATCGTAGTCAGAAACGCCGCCAGATCCGCCACCTCCGCCCTGATTGGTCAAGGCAGAAATCCAGCTCAAATCAGCCATAATTGTGCCTCCTCCTCTCAAAACATATAGTAGATATTGACATTAACTGCCTCAGAAAATTCCAGAGACGTAACGTTAATCTGATCCATGCCCAGCTCAAAAATGCCAGTGACCAGCGGGATCTCCTTCCCGTTGATTTTCACCTTCGTTCCTTCTGGGCAGACCATAGTGAGCTTCCGCAGCGACATCTGACCGAAGTTCAAAATGCTATTGGGATTATCCGCACGCTCGTTCTGCTTGAAGATATCCAGCATATTGACATTCGGCGTCACAGTCCCGCTGAAACAACCCAAATGTGCCTGTGACATTTTTCTTACTCCTTTCCTAAGCAAGTACAACAAAGTCCAACTCTTCCAGAGTCATATCGTCGATCTCTGCCAAGGTTTTATCGTCCAGATCTGACAACAGGCGGTAACGTTTCATACCCGCATTCAGTGTCATTAGGATCTCTGCGTCATTTGACACAGCAAACAAGCTGATCGTCTCAACAACCAGTTCGTAAAACGCTTCGATAGCATTACCGATTTGCAGTTTCTTTTCTGCAACAGTTTCTGGTTCGGAAGTCTCAATACCGATTGCATTGCTACCATCCCCCAGAGAATAGTGGAACTCTGTTTCTCCAATGCTTGCCGCAATCGCAAATGCGGCCTCCATTCCTGTTGTATAGCGATAAAGCAGCTCCGGGCTTGTCTGGTTAATACCGATCGCACTGCTGCCTGACTCAAAATCATGTTTACGAAATGCAAGATTATCTGCACCAAAAACAGTCCGATTTTGAATAACGTCAAAGACTTGCTTTTGTTCCGCAAGACTTTTTGCTACAATCGCCATTGCGCTCTGCGCATCGCCAAGGGAACTCTTAGCATAAGCAATCGGCTGGCTAACTTGGATACCGATTTGACCTTCCAAGGCAAAGAAACTCTGGGCAAACAGCGTGAAAGCCGGAATATCCAGCCCCATCGCTGCCTGCTCCAGTTCGTTTCGATACTTGGTAGTAAGTGCGGCGTTCGCTTCCAGGCAAACTTGATCGCCGATTTTCTCACTGACTGTAGCCAGCATCTCGTCGATCTCTGACAACAAAGTAGATTGGTTTGCTACCGCAATTTTCTTTTGCAGGCTGAAATATGACAACATCGCCCGCAAAACCACTCTGTTTACAGCTGATACGCCATCACGAAATGGGAGGGAGTAAACGATGATTGAACCTTCAGTCAGCCGCTGTTTCAGGAAAATATCGTACTCCTTCATTTCCTACCGCTCCTTATGCCGTCGGGTTCACCACAGACAGGTTCAGAGAACCCAGCTTGATGGTCATGATGGTTGCAGCCTCAACACGACGACTTGCAGACAACTCGCCGTACATCAGCAGGTTTCCGCCAGTCGGAGCATCGTAAATAACGAAGTGGGTCATAGTGCCCCACTCGGAGGTGCTCTCCGCGAAGTCGATCGCGGCATTGTTGGTCACGACGCCATTGACAGGGGCGCTCAAAGAAGTCAGCTCTACACGAGCATAGCCGGTACCCTCACCAGGCTCAACAACACCGCTACCATCCAGACCAGGAGCGGCACTACTCAAACCCAGATAATACTTCTCAGGCACAACCGGGGTTTTCTTGGAGCCAAACACATTGCCTGACACCAAATTCAGAAAATACGTCGTATTCATCGTCCTCATCCTTTCTCAATGATTTCTTTGTTGCTTAATGAGGGAAACTTTTGTTGATATTGTTCGCAATGCGAATAATACCCTGATCCGGGATCTCAATTTCTCCTGAGATATCCTGAATGGTAATCTGATAGATAAACTTACCGACCAGATCTACCGTTTCCTCCGGCAGCAACACCACACGCAGAACATTTGTTACAGTTCCGTCGCCGTCCTCACTCTTACTAACCTCCATCGGTTTGGCAATAAGCGGTGATCCATTCTTGTTGACAAAATTGATCAACGCGAAACTGGCCGTACAGGAGGATAGATCAAACGGCTTTTTGTTTTGTGAAAAGAACGTGTGGAACACAAGCTCCTGCGTTGATCCTCCCACAAAGTCGATGGTAGGAAGTGAGTAAGGGCTGTAATCACAATTCATACCTATCACCGCCCTTTCAAATATTATTTTTCAGCGGATTTTGAAGTAGTTTCAACAATTTCCGCATTGTTCAAAACGTCGGCAACTTCTTCGAGAATGGCGATACTGCCACTCAGATTTGCCAAATTCGCCTTGCCTTTTACATAGACATTGTTCAGCGCATTCAGCACGAATCCCAGTTGCTGCATAACTTGATCCTTCATATAGTCCTCCTTACAAAGACTTGATTTTTTCTTCCAGTTCAGAGATGCGACGGTAAAGCGTTTGAATCATGTAGGTATTCAAAGAGATAAACTCTCCATACCGGAGACGATAGAAAACGTCATCAATACCGTCTTTCTCGTTGACTTCTTCGACAGGCGTAATCGTCAGTCCGGCAAAATCCTTTGTGGTCAGCCCGCTTTCCGACAATGCACGCTCAACGTCTTGCGCGATAAATCCAGTATGAAGTCTCCCAGAAGCACCAGATTTGAGCTGATAATGAGCAGGTCTCAACCGCATGAAGAACTCCTCATACTTGTCCATCTGATATTCGATTGCTTGTTTCAATCTCCTGTCAGAACCGACTGAGATTTCTTCATCCGCAAACAAACCGTTATTGGTGATCGTCAAGCCATGATCCGGGGCTTGCATACGTACTCCCTTATTGGTCGCAATGAAGTAGAAGTCAGAATCGCTTCCGTACATCTTTGCGCCATAAGTCGTGCTGACACCATCGCTTCCTCTTGCACAGCAGAATCCGCCGTAATCGCTACCAAGGGTAATCAAATCAGCGTCAATTTCGCCGGCGCGAATGTAATTCGCGTTGATGTACAGCCGGTTCGATGTAGAGTCTCCGAAGACACCGAACTTTGTACCGCCATTTGTCAAAACGTTAAAAACATTTCGTTCATTGACAGTCGCATCGCTTCCGTCCATACCATCCTGGCCGTCTTTACCATCCTGGCCGTCTTCACCGCGAATCTTAATCGCCGAAGTCCAAGTTGCTCCGCCATCGTAGGTATAAGAAGCATAGAGGTCTCCGTCATTGATAGACTTGTGCCAACTGGTACTTCCCTTGGACGGATACGAGTTATATGACCCAGTAGGAGGTGAGGCGGCAATACTGCAATACAACACCAGGCACGGGCTGTTGCCGCTACCCCAAGTAATGCTGCCGTCTGCCATATTGATGCTGCCCTTCATAGTGACATTGCCGGACGGATCGACATAGAACGCGCCGTTGTTTACATCAATACCGCAGCCTTTCAGCCATCCACCAGACTCTGGATCGGCAGTCAGATTTCCGCTCAGTCTTGAGGCAGAGAGCGTACCGCTAAACTCGCCATCTCTCGCGTGCATTGAGCCGTCTCGCTTTACCCAGAACTTTGCATTCTCAGGCTTTGTAGCACCCGCCCAAATTGCATACAGCGAATTGGTGTCCTTGGAAGAGTTGAGGGCAACAAAAGTAGAGTTTGATCCACAATGAAGCTCATTCTCGGCCAATTCCCATCCGCCAATCGAACCGGAGTCAGCCTTGATTCTTCCTCGGAAATAAGCGCTGCCATCCCGAAGATCCAGATAGAAGTTTGCGTTCTCAGGCATACCATCCGCATCGAACTTGATATCGCCCCAATCGTCAATAAACTCCGGGGTTACGGTTGTACCGTTGGTATTGAACAGGAGCTTATTGCCGGCCACGATACCATACTTCGGATCGAAGATCATTAGGCCACCATCGTCATGCTGCATAATGTATGAGGCGTTATACAACCACGCTCCAGTGGCGTCCACCTTAAATTGCATTACGCCGTTGTCGTTGGCGTTCTCCAAGACGAGATTGTTGCCAATAATGATACTGCCCGCAAGCAGTTCTGTATTGACACCCCATGTCTCTCCAATCAGGATATCGTTACCCTTATCATCTTTGAGACCTGTTTTCGCATCGGAGTAAAACCGACCGACACCCAGTTTCGCAGTCTTCCAACCATCGTCAGTCATGGCGATCATGTTGTCCACGATACGCAGCTGGTACTTACTGTCACCGCCCACTTGGATACCGGCACCATTGATCACAACGCTCTGATTGCTCGCACCAATAATGGTGTTTACCGCTGCATTCAAGGCGTTCTCCATGAACTGCGAAACCTGAGTAGTCTTATTCGCAGTTCTGTTGTAGAGGTATTTACTGGTATCAAAACTGCGGCTGGACGCACTGACCTTATTGACCTCACTCAGCCAATTCGCAACTACGTCACGTTTTTGGAAACGGTTAGAAAAGGTCAATGTCAACTTCTCGGGGTTCTCAAAGTCCAGAGCTACCCCGATCAGCTTCGGCTCGATCACACCATCATCACCGACGTTCAGATAAATGCTCTTGCCGAACTCCAATTTATTCTTAAACGGCTCAAATTCTTTCTGGAACAAGAAATTGGCCGTATCAATGGAAAACTCGTAAACAGGCCATGCCCATTCATCCAAAAGCTCTTCGCCAAATGCGTACAGCTCTTGCGCCACAGAATACTTTTGATACTCGTTCACATTTACTGTGAAAAACAGCTTGGATGTGCCCGCCTCAAAAGAAATCTGGGTGCCTTTGTTCTCCGTTACACCATCCTGAGAAACAGGAGAAATATCACTGCTGAACTGAGAAAGTGTGCCGGATGCAGTAACAAGTCCGCTCGGGAAGCTATGCTCATCAAACGTCGTAGATCCCATGTACACCGTCAGTACATATTCGTTTGTACTTGGATTGACCTCCAAAGTACCACGCACAATGTCTGCCGTCAGCTTTGCGCTGGCAATTTTCAAAACGCCGCCCGCAATAGCATACATACTTTTACCGTTAAGACTTGCCTGTGCAATATCAGCCCCGGTCAATGTAACCTTCCCCTGCAATGTGGAGATGGCACCAGAAGCCGATGTATCTACATCGGTCGCAACAAAAGTTTCTTCTGCTGCCTCACCCTCAATCAAATAGTGGTTGAGGATTTTCTGTTCGGCCTTTGTAAAATACTTGGAAATAGACAGCTGCTCTACAACACCCTGGATATCAGTAGTATACCGATCAATCTCTGTCTGCAAATTCGCAATCACTGCTTCTTGCGCCTCAATCTCAGAGTTCTTTGCAGAGATTTTCTCATTGATCTCTGTCAGCTGTTGCTGTTGACTTGCCTTTCCAGCGGCAGTGGATTCCAGAGCCATTGTCTGGATAATTACGCTTTGTTGCGTAGTCAGGACTTCCAAATCGCCTTTCAGCGAAGCGAGTGTCACTTCCTCCGCCAGCCTTTGGGCGGTTCTGGATGCCCGCGCTGCTACCAGATTGGTGTAGTGAGTTTGGTTGCTTTTAATTGCAGCATTCCAGCTCTTGACACGCTCGGCCAAAGTAACTGTACTGCCCTCGGCGATCACATCAAAATCGCCGTTGGAAATAAAATACGACAGGTTTACCATATAGTCTGTGCCGATCGGGTTTACATCCCGAATACTCAGGTCGTCCGATCCGTACAGATGGAGCTTTGTCACCATATCATCGGTAAGCTCTTCCAGATCAACCGCGTCCACCAAATTCTGATAACTCAGATAGATAGGCACGGTTCCACGGCTTTTCCCCGCGTCGTAAGCACTAATCGTCCTGGCGTACACGTCAAACACAATCGTGCAGTTATACTTCTCCATGGCGCTGCCATAGCAAAAACTCAAGGCGTCGCTATCGTACTCGTCAAAGGTGCGATAACATCCAATCAGCTTGGGGTCAACATACCCAATACTCCATGTCGTATCCAATTCCAGAATACGACCCAGAATAGTATCCTCCGGCTGAACAGGGTTCCAGAAATTATATGTTCCTTCTTCCAAATAGAGCTTCTTTTTCTCAAAAAGTTGCTCAATGGAGTATCCGGTAATATGCTTCACCTCAGATACACCGTCACCTGATGTAGCCGGCCTCTGAAGAATGTAGATACCAAGCTGTTCGGTAAACAGCATTTTGTAGCTGGTCAGCAAACGATAAACCGGATTGATTTTCCCATCGGAATGCCGAGGAACATCGAACTCAACGCGGCTTACATCCGCATAGTTCAATTCAAAGTTAAGGTTGTTGACCCAAGGGATAACCCCAAGCTCTTTACCGGCCAGAGTCTGCAACCGCAAAGCGGGCTGCTTAATCTGGCTGGCTTCCAATTTAGAATAATCCAGATACACCTCTGGCCTCCTTTCTTATGCTCCGACGTTATAAAGGTATCGACCGCTGATCGTTACACTCCCAGTTCCAGTGAATACCAATTCATTGTCTCCGGGTTCCAACTCCAAAAACACAAAATTGAAGTGTTCATAAAGATCGTAGCCAGACACATCCTCTGTAACTACTTGGTTCTCATTGTCAACGCGGATAGACAAACTGCCTCCCGGCAAATTATCAAACCGCATTTCTGCTCCGGTCGTCTTGTTCTTTACTGCAAAACTGGTACAACCGGCAGCAAGCGTGACCAACATTTCCGGGCGCAACTTTTCCATGCAGGTACTGTCGTTGTAAAACCGTACCGCTGTTTCCCCGCTGATTTGATAGGTCTTCGCAAATGGATAGCTGTATCCATATGGGCAGTCGCAGATGATTTTAGCTTCAAACGCCATAGGCACCCAGCTGAGATGAATAGGCGTCAGTTCCTGAACAAGACACCGGAATTGAATATGCTCCATATCCGGCTGATCAATACTGAGCCATTGGTACTCCTGATACCCTGTCAGCCATTTTGAAACCGCCTGCATTTCATAGCGATCCAACTTATGATCTGCTCCGAAAATCAACGTGAAGCTCAACGGGGTATCGTTATATCGCACACCATAGTGGATCGGCGCAACACGATTTGCCAGCCGCGTCTCCACCAGATTTGCTTTATTGCCAAAACTATTGGCACTATGTTTATTGCTGGACATATCCGCAATGTACATACCGAACATGGAAGCGGGCATACCAGCATAGGTAAATTCATAGCTTTTGAACATTGTCTTCCCTTCCTTGCTATATGAAAGGGACGCCCGAAATTGGGCGTCCCAATCTTATCTCCCGATTCCAATGAGCCGTCCAATCTGATTGACCATATCGCGTGTAACCTTGATATGCTTCTCAACCGTAGACTGGTCGGCACCATGAATGATCGTATCACCAATCTGCACCTCAATGGGTCTGCTGTTGTTGGTGATATTATTTACCGTCTTACTGCCGCCTACCTGCTTCATCACATCAGACAAAGTAGACTTGCCAGCATAATCCGGCAGATCACTCATTGCGTCAGAGAGCATATTGATACGATCCATCTGTGTGGTCAGATTGTCCACCATCTGTTCGCTCAATACCCACTCCTTGGTTTTCAGCAGAGAGAGTTGTTCGTTGGACTTGATATCTCCTCCGCCGACAATGCCACCCTCATGATAGGTGTACTTTCTGTACTTATCGTACAGCAGTTGCCCACCCACGCGATCTACGTACCAAACACCGTCGTTGCCACGCACCGCAGTAATGCCATACTGTGCCAGCTGTGCGCCAAGCTCAAGATTACGCCGGTTCAGATAGAGCTTGCCGGCAGCATCTTCATAAGCGTGCTGCTTGCTGTTTGCATACATCTCTTTGATGATCGCATGGATCATGTCTTCGTCGCTGGAACTATTGTCGTAGGTAGCATTCCCAACTTGGAAATTTGTTCCGCTGGACTGCGCGGACTGGATATCTCCTCCGATACTTCCCAGAGCAGACACGTAACTTCCATACCGTTGTGCAGCAGCCAAGCAGTTATCCCAAGCATTCGCAATATCACTGTTCAGCACATCGCCATACTGCGTGTTCCAGCTGATCAGCTCGCTATACAGCGTATCCCAGTGAGACTCGATGTAGGAGATTGCCATATCATAGAGCTTCTGATAAGAAGAGATACTGTCTTCCAGAATCTCAATTTCCTTATCCTTCTCATCATGATAGGACTCTTCCATCTTATCCAGAGCGTCCTCCTGAGCCTCCAGTGTTCTGTCCGCCTGTTCGTCGGCCAAATCAGACTGAAGCTCACTCAGCTCTTCGAGCAACGCAGCCTTTTCAGCCTGAGCTTCGCGGCTGTCATCCAGAGAAAGCATATCAATACGAGCTTGCAGTTTCGCAATCTCACGCATTTTAGATGCCATGGTCTTCTGGTGATCTGCCTCGTCTTTGCTGGCCTCCAATGACTGCTTCTTCAGGTCGATAATTTCAGAGTACGCATCCTTCATGTCCTCCAATCCGTCGATCTGATCCTGGATACGCTGTTTCAGCATATCCATTACATAATCGAGGATGTCGTTCAATCCGTTCTGCATCTCCTCCAACTCGTCCGTCACGCCACCCACGGTTTTACCAATGCTCTGTACGGCACTGTCCGCCATAGCCCGAATTGCATTGATATTCCGCAACGCCGCTTGGTACTGATCTTCGTCCAGTCCAGCCAAAGCCAGATTTGCATAGACCAGTCCCCAAGTTGCGTTAGTAGCCTGTTCGGTTGCATACAGCAAATTATTCAGAGTTGTGATATCGCCCTCAGACTTTGCCATACGAAGCGCTTCTACATAGGCCAAAGAACTCTCAATCGCCATCTGTTGCGTCCGTGCGGCAATAACCGCTTGGATGCGCTCTTCGTTGATGACAAGCTGCCCATTCTCATCAATCAGGTACGCTACGTACTTCTGCCCAAGCCCGATAATACTCTGCAAAGTATCTACGGTAATGAACCCGCTCTGGGCATACTCGTCCGCCGCGTCATGGAGTATGTCGTAAACATTTTGGATAGTATCAACCGCGTCGGAAGCCTCTTCAACGATGCCATCCAGAAGCTCCATAATCTGCTTACGGGCTTCCTTGATATCCTGTCCAAGTTCTTTCCAACTTTCCGAACCGTCACGATTTTCCTCGTTCAAGTCCGTCAGAGAATTGATAAGATCCTCAGTTTCCTTCCTCAAGCCATTTGTGGCCTCCTGCAGAGTGTCGTATCCGCCCTTACTATCGGCCACCAGCTCATTCAGGTGCTCCATGTTTGCGATCCAAAGTTCATTGGTATCAGCGTTATACTGCACCTCGAACCCCAGATCTCGCAGCGCCTTAACGCCGGCGGTAATTGTACTATCCCTCTGATTGTTCAGATTGTGCAGCGCCTCTTGCTCACGCTGATAGGCACCGATCAACTGACGCTCCAAAAGGATTTTCTCTCTCAAATCGTCAGAGTTGTCAATTTTGGTTTCAAGCTCCGCTCTTGCCTCTTGTGCCTTGCGCAGCCGTTCAACCGCCTCTCGATAGTCGTCAATGGTAGCGACATACTCTTCGACATCTTTCTTAGAGCTGCTACCTGACTTCGTATCGCTCTTGAAACTCTTCAAAGGCGCATTTTTCAACGCCTGCAAAGCCGCGATTTGTCCATCAATCTGGCTGATCGCGTCTTGGTACTTGGAAACATCCAGTTCAATCTGGGAAATAAAGTCCTCCAGATTGCTTTCCTTAGCGGTGTAGGAATATTCTGTCCCCTTAAAGCTACCGCTTGTCAGGTTGAGCTTAATGCCACTACCGCCAGTACCACCACCAGACCCACCTTGTACATCAGCCGAACCAGCTACTGTACCGCTTGCAACACCAGCAATAGCCTTAGCTGTCTGGTGTGCCTGCTTTGCGACAGAAGCAAGATCCGTCTTTACGTTGGTCAGGTTGTTGTACATCGTCTGCGCCAAATCATAGGCAGCTTGATTAAAGTTGCCATTTACATCCGTGCAGACCTCAGCCGCTACCCGGTTGAACTCTTCCGCATTCTGAGCCATAGCAGCAGCCGCCAGCTTAAACGCAGTCGCTTCATCAACGCCAGCATCAATCAGAGCCTGAGCAACAGCGTTACCGGCATTGATCCGATACTCCGCCAGCTCTTTTGAGATATCTCCCTCACCCTCAGCAACCGCTTTGGCAAGGTCAAGCTGCGTCTGAGCTGCTTCCATCTTGGCCTGCAAGACTGCCTTTTCAGCTTCCAGCTGGGCAATTTGCCCATCAATCTGAGCATCCAATTCAGCCTTTTTACCTTGAATGAAAGAGTTTACTACACCCTCGTTAAGGATAATCTGACCATCAGCCGCTACTTGGGCATTGTTCATGATCTCAGGATAGACCTTGGCAAACTCCAAAGCCTTATCCAACGACATGGTAAACCCGTTGGCTACCTCAGCCTGCAAATCTGCAAGCGTTTGGAAAGAATCAGAGATAGTATCAATGGTAGTTGCGACATTCGAGAAGTTTTGCAAGGCAGAAGTATATGCGTCCAGATCACCGGTGATTGAACCGTACAAACTGCTGTAGATCGCCAACTTGCCCTGGTTTTCAGCAATCGCCTCGTTGTTTTTCTTGATTTCCTCTGTGGCGTTGCCGATCATGCCCGACCACAGACCACCATCATTGCCAAGGTTACGCTGCTCCTCGTAATACTTAATGCTCTCTTGCAGGGCGGCGTTACGCTCTTGAAGCGAGTCGATCTCCTTTTGGATCTCGTCCATCTCGCCCTGCATTTTAGCATTAGCGTTTTCTTTCCATGCCGCCGTGTTGAGCTTTACGACGCCGTTCTCCTCGTAGAGGTAGTCCAGATATTTTTCCTCAGCGCCGGCAAGAGACTCAATAGTTTCAGCAGACAATCCGCCGCCACCGGCCATATCACTTTCGGCAGACGCCAAAGCATCATACGAAGACTGCAACCCCGAAATAACATCGGTCAGTTTTTCCAGCTGTGCGATATATACAGAAGTGCCACCGTTGTTTGTGGCCTGTTGCATTGCCCCGCTGAACTCCGGGAAGGTATCGTTGGCAAGCTCCAAAAGGATATTCTTGTATGCCTCAGAATACTCCGTGCTATCTTTGATTTCTTGAATATATCCGTCGAAAGCCTCCTGAGAATTGATGTCAGTGGTTTTCAACGTCTCTCCAAGGTCAATGACAGCCTCATTTTTGAGGAAGTTCTCTTGAGCGGAGTTGTAATCGTCTACGAGTCCCTGATAAAACTCAATCTGCTGCTGGACGTTATTGAGGATATCTTGGGACGAAATCCCAATCCAACCCGTCCAAGGATCATCAGCCATGCTTTGCCAGCTGTCATTATTCAGAAGCAAATGCTGAAGCTCCTTGTACATTTCCAGAACTTCTTCTGCGTTCTTCCCAGACAGTGCATAACTGATGCTAATTTGGCCGTTGACAGCTTTCCACGCATCACCGACATTGCCAATCTTTTGCAAAATCTGGTCAATGCTACCTGCATCAGGGACAACGCCAAGGAAATTCGTTCCAGAACCTTCAGCATCGATACCTTGGTTATATCGTGACATTGCATCGCGGTACTTGGTATCCAAAGTATCTCTGGTATCATACGCTGTTTGCAGTTTAATGTTGTCGAGCTTCTTGATCTCCTCATCCAGCTTACCATTGACCAGATCAAGATTATCAGCTTGCGCCCCAACCAGATCCGTAATGTCTTTCTGGATGCGCTTTGCTGTCTCTCTGGCAGAAGAATCGAAGTCACCGGCAGTTGCCAGCTCTTTATACTCTGCAATCAGATCGGCAAGCGAATTACGCTGATCATTAGCGGCCTCCGCAGCCTCAGTCATAGACTGACGAGCTTCTTCCGCCCGTTGCTTTACGCTCTGCCATACCTGAGCCAAGGCCATGACAGCAGTAACTGCCAGGGTAATCCATGTCATGGGATTAGTCGCCATCGCCGCAAATGCGGCCTTGGCGTTGGCACCGACAACCTTCCAAGAAAATGCCTGCTTCTGATTCGCTGCGGTCTGTTGCAGAGCAGCAACGATTGCTTCCTTCTGAGCAGCCGTCAATTTCTTGGAGTTTAGGATTTCGGTCATCATTGCGGCGGTAATCTGCTCGGTCGTCCGCTTCTCAGTAGCTTTCGCCATATTCTTGGCAAGCGTAGCAGCAGTCGTTTTATCCGTAGCAGCCTTTTCCGCCAACTCTTGGATCGTATATCTTTGTGCAGAAGCAATTAGACTGGTCATTGTCATAACCTGCTTCTTCTGCTCCGCAGTCAGCCCAAGTGCGCTCATTGCCGCCGCACGCTGAGACTTATCAAGTCCCATCAGCTTAGTAGCATAATACTGTACACTTGTGGCGCTACCGTCCATAACCACGCCAGACGCTCTGATAGCTTCTGTCACCGGAAGGACAGTGCTCTGGAGCATATTCATTTCGGCGCGGAATTTATAAATCAACGCAATCGCACCAATAAGACCGATTGTACCAAACAATCCCAGCTTCTCCGTCAGCTGGTCAATCCCGTTGGAAACAAGGTTCAAAGCATCAACAACGAGCTTCATATCGTCGGTCTGGAACAGGTTCTGAGCCACACCAACCCATGTTTCTTTCAGTGCATTCAGCTTATAATCCAACGATTGCGTAATCTTGTCCATCTCGCGTCCTGCGCTGCCGGCGCTCTCTTCCATCTTTACGATGGCACTACGCGCCTGATCAAAGTTGGACAAAATCGCGGCACCAATCTGAGCCTGCCGTTTGCCGAACAGAGCCTCCAAAAGGTTAGCTCTATTCTTATCGGTCAGCTCATCCCAGATATCCGCAATATCGGACAGAATGTCATAGGTAGAACGATAGGTCTCGGGATCGTCCGCCTCAAACAAACTGATACCCCGATTATTATTGCTTGCGACCTTAGTGAGATCGGCAATCGTACCGGTCAATTCGGCCACGTCTGCGGAGTATTCTTCCGTCTCCTCATCATAGCCACGGATACGCATTGACAAGGTTTTCAGACCGTTACCAACCGTCGCCGCGTCTCTTGTGATTTCGATAGCGGCGGTCGCCAAAGCTACCGTTTCCTCAAATGTATTGTTTGCAGCAGCCATAGCAGCAGAGCTGCGGGTCATAGCCTCCACAATATCACCGTTGGACACAGCGAACTTATTGCCCACTTCGTTGACCTTTGAGATAATACCATCCAAAGAGTCTTCAACTTCGAGATCATAAGCCTTGATGATGCTTACCAGGCCGTCTGTCGCCTGAGTAATATCCATGTCGGGAGAGATAGCTTCAAAGATAGCAGAGTTTTCTGCCAGCTTTGCGGCATCTTGCATGGCATAACCCAGTCGCGCCCATTCCGCCGTCTGGGAAATGACTTCCTCAGTGGTTACACCCAGCGCTTTAGCTGTATCGTTGGCACTTTGATAGAAACGATCATACTCCTCTCTGGTCGCGGTCGTAACCTTTTGCAGGTCAATCATGGCCGTATCCAGATCAACGATCGTGGTAAGTGCAGATCTCAGCAGCCGGAACGCACGGAAGAGAAGCGTAGTAGCAGATACCCACTGGAGCACCTTACCTACGTTGTTCTTCAAAATGTCGCCCAAAGACTGCATATTCTTTCCGGCAGCTTTGACCTCAGATTTGAACGTGCTAAATTGCGCCGTCCATTTTCTCAGATCCATCTGATTGTCAACGCGCTTGAGGTTTTCACTCAGCTGTTGGAATTGCGCATTAAGACCAGGATCTTGTTTCAATGCACTCCATGTTCTTCCAACCGTTTCCAAATCAGCTTTTGCTTTCTCCAAGTTTTGAGTAAACTTGAAGTCGTTGACATCACCACGCTGGACGCGGAGAAGTTCAGACATTTCCTTACTGCAAGCACCAATCAGAGATTGCAGCCGCTCATATGTCGCAACCTTCTCCCTATCCCCCATATCAGCGCCATACTGTGCCGCTGTCTCCCGGAGCAGTCTCATATTCTGCACGAGATTTTCTGTGGGGGCCACCACCTGACTAAACTTCGTTTGCAAATCAGCAATGGTAGACGGGATACTCTGCATTGCGACATCGTAATCTCGCGCTTTGTCAGCCAGCTCCATCTGGGTATAAACCAGTTGGGTACCATTCAAAAGACGGCTCTGTTCAAGAGCCGTCGCCTGCTTCGCATATTGAATAATATCAGCATAGGGAACCAGCTGTGCCTCCAGAGCCGCCCGCTGATTATTCAGCACAGACAGTTGACCTTGCAAAGCCAGCAACTTGTTTTTGTCGTCGCTGGTATTCAGCTTTGTCATAGAAGACTGAACAGAGGTAATCTGCTTGTCCAGAGAGATCAACTGAGTATAGATCTTGTTCGCACCACGCAGGCGCTCCTGGAAGACAGCCACATCATTGTTCAGCTGGTCAAAACTGTTGAGGAAAGCTACCAACTGATCTTTGGTGCCGACGCCTTGCAAAGTTTTCTTCAATCCGTCGATCTTGCTCTTGAACGTGTCGGTCAGTGTTCCAGCAGATTCCAGTCGTTTCTCCAAGGCTTCCAGTCCGGAAAGCTGATCGGCCTTGATAGAACCGATGTCCTTTGTTCTCAGCTTGGTTGCTACATACTCGGCGTTCTGGTACTCTTTTACCAAACGCTGCAAGCCGGAAATCTGAGCTTCCAGATTAGAGCGTTGAACATTATCCAGCCGCCCTTCGGTAGCGATCATGGTCTCAATCTGGGCATTGACTGCGGCGTAAGTATCATTCAGCGCTGTCAAATGAGCGCTATCCGTAATCGGCTTTACAGAAGTTTGACCGACATAGGCGGCTTGAATGTCAGCCAAAAGAGCCTTTTGTCGATTCAAGTATGAAACCCTTGATTCATTGTCCTTCTTGGCCTGAGCCGCCACCTGCTCCTGCTCTCTGCGCTGACGCTCCAGATTTGCAGTCACATTGGTCAAATGGGTATTGATTTCGCCCGTCTCCGCATTATAGGTTTGCAGATACGTGACGGTTCTCTGCATCTGATCCGTACCCTGAATGGTCAGATTCAGCATACGTTCCTCTTCACCGTTCACCGCTTCCCAGCGGCCAGTGATTCGGTCAATCTGGATACCCATTTGATCCAGTTGATCAGTCATGGCACGAGAGATGTCGGGGCTGACCTTCAAATTATTAAGCTCAGTCTTAATCTTGTTGACAGAGCTTTGATCCAAGCTCAAAGAAACACCAACGCTTTGGGATTTTGTCGCTCTGGCGATTTGCTGAGTAATCCGCTGAGTTTGAGACTGAATACCAGCTTCGTCCAGAGTTACACCAACCTTGATGCTGCTTTTGGAATTGATCAGCTTTGCAATGTTGGGAAGTTGCGCAGAAATACGTTGTGCGGAAGCCTCTTCATCAGCCTCCAGCTCACTGGTCAATACAATTTTCAGATCTTCGTCCACATCTCTCACCACCTTTTTCTGTTAAATTTCATTTCACATTGATCCCCTGTCGTCTCAGCCCAGCTTTCAAAGCATTTACATGAGCGCGGCTTTCTTTCAGGTGCTCAATGGTTTTTGCAGTAAAAGGACGAGGCTCCATATAGCGCCTACGGCTGGGAAAATCATAGTGATAGAATTTATAACCGTCTCCAAATTCCACCAGCTCGGGTAGATTTTTGCCAGTCGTCACCTGATCGTCGTTCATACAGCCACCCGGATTCGGTTCGGTCATATTGACTACGACCATCACGCCGCCATTTGCTGCTCCGCCTCGGATTTCAATGTTATAGGGATCTCCCAATCCGCCGTATTCTCCACGGCGACGGTACATCCGAGGGGTATAGACCTTGTACACCTCAGAGTAGATGGTGGCGGCTTCTTCGTCCTGGACTTCCTCAAAGACTTCTTTTGTCATTGCGTCGTCGATTTTTGCCATAAGCTGCTTGTTTGCCTTTTCAAGCGCTTCCCGAATGTTCATGCCGCCACCTCCCACTCAATAATTTTCTTTGTTGCTTACGCCTTTCTTGCGTTCAGCAGACCTTGCAGGATACCACCTTCGCCCAGTCCTTTGGTACCCTCGGAAAGGATACCGGCATACTGCATGAGCGATTCCGTGTCGATATCCTTCACCTTATCGGCCAATCCCTCCAGCAGATCGCGGAGGGCTGTATCCGTACCATGATCAGCAAGGATGCTGCTCTTTTTCCAGTCAATAGCCTGCCAGCACAGAGGAACCATCTCATTCAGCATATCCTGATATCCGGCGTTCTGAACGTGATCCAAGTCCATAGCCAAATACAGCTCATTCATGGCATCCACATCCAGAGCCGGAGCACCCGCTTTATCTGTCTCGTTTTTGAGCGTCATGGCCGGGATATTGGTACACATCTGGAGAATGGTAGCTCGCAGCATAGGCGAGACATACTCAGGACGGAATTTGCCCGTCGCATCGAAACATCCAGAAACCACGCGATTCAGAAAGGTGCTCTTCTCTGCGATAGTCAGGGCCGTATGGAATGACACCTCAAAAGAGCTGTCTCCCACAGTAAACGCCTGGGTGTAAGCGTCTTCCTTCTTGTTCTCTTTCAGAAAGGCTTTCACCGTATTTACAGCGATTTTCTTCATTTTATTGATCCTCCACAAGATTCATTGCCGCACGGAACGTCAGTTCGTCGGCGTGTTGACTGATCCAGCCGCGATGATTTTCTACCAGTCGGCATACCGCCGTCCGGTCATCACCTGCAAACCAGTTCAGATAGGGGACAAAACCGGAGCGTTCCGGGTGGTCGAACAAATCATTCTGTCCCTCATGACCGATTACGATGATTTTGCAACTGTCATGTAAACGAGTCAGAACCTTCTTCAACTCGTCAAAGTAATAGTTCTGCGCCTCGTCGATAATCACCACTTTGTTCTCAAAGTTGGTACCACGCAGAAACGTGTGTGTGGCGCACTGGATATATGCGGTCTGATACTTCTCGTTGACTGCACCATCGTAAAATGCAGTATTGCGATTAACACCGATTTTTTCCAATGCTTCATAAAATGGCTCAAAATACGGCTCGGATTTTTCCTCGATCGTGCCCTTCAAGTATCCCTGCTTCTGCTCCTGAGTAGGAGAGGCAATATAGACGATGCCATTACACCGTCCGTATTGATAAAGCAAATTGGCTGTAGCCGTAGCAATCAGTGTCTTGCCGGTGCCAGCTTTAGCATTACAAAACACAATCAGCTTCTCCGTGTCCCAAATAGCATCCCGAAAAACTTTCTGGTATTCATCCAGTCTCAGTCCATAAAAAGGATGCTCCTGCAGGGTAGCGGGGACATCATAGATTTCCGTGCTGGTATTTTTCTTTGCCATATCTTCTTCACTCCTATCAAAGAATGGTATCAATGTCAGTTACGATCTCGTCGGCAATACCCAACGCGATCATTTCTTCACTGAACAAGAACCAATCACGGCGATAGTTCTGGTCGTAGACTTCCTCCGTGATTCGGGTGCTGGACAAGATGTACTCCTTCATGCGTTTTTCCAATTCCTTGGTAAACTCCAAGTTGTCCAACATTTTGCCGATGCTTCCGATCGCACCGGAAGATCCATCATGAATGAGACAACTGGTATGAGGAAAGACATAGCGCTTATGGCCGGCCATCAGCAGAAGTCCGCCAGCGCTGTACACTCGGCCCATACCGATCGTGTAAATCGGTGTCTTGGACAGGTGGATCATGTCGATGATGTGGAGCACCGTGTCCACGCTGCCGCCATCCGAATTGATGAAGATTTTGATGGGCTTACGCTCTTCCGGCGCAATCCCCTTATCCTCGGCGTTCCACTTTTTGATATACAAAGCGATATCAATAGTGGCGTCGCTGATATCGTCATTCCAAAGAATCTCGCGCTTTTTCAACCGGCGATAATATTCCACCATAGTGGGATCAGGCAACGTGGTGTCTAATACCCCCCCCACGTCGATAAAATCCTCGTTAAACTCCTCCATGAGCTTCTTAGTCATCTCGTTCTTTTTCATTGAAGTCGTCCTCGCTTCCGATTTTGATATTGTTTACGACGTAATGCCCAATCATCACGGCGTCCGCCAAGTTGTCGTTTTCAGTAACGATCCCATAAATATCCCTTGCAGCTTGCAGCGATAGGATTTTTGATGTCTTTTTGCCCGTAGGTTCGACAGATGTGATCTTTGACTTGATCTCCTTTGTCGTCCTACCTCTTGCTTTGCAGTAATTTTGCCATTGTGTGGGTGCTACCAAATTGTACAAAATATTCGTTTTTTCACACATATTCACGAGTACGCCCTGTAGTTGAGCCAGTTTTTTGAAAGATTGAACATTCTTTCTAAGCTGAATGTCCTCCAAAAACACCGCATCAATGTCGTGCGTTCGGATCACCTCACCAAGCAAAGCCTCAATGTGCAAAATTGCCTGCTCGAATGTATAGTTCTTGCTATCAAAGCCCCACGTCCCATAGTCCAGCAGTTTCTTTCCCTCATAGTCATAAACCGCCCATGCGCCGTGTCTGGCCTGGTCAACGGCCAAGATTTTCACCCGTCTCACCACCTTTCTTTATGAGTCTGAAAAGGAGGGCCGAAGCCCTCCTTCCCATTACTCCTGCTGCGACTCAGCCTCGTTATTCACCTGTTCTTCGGCCTTGGCTTCCTCCGCTTCGACTACTGCTTTCTTCGCCCTACTGTTTTCATGCGCCAAAGCATAGATTTCCGCCAGCAGTGCTTGCACACTCGGCGTATATTCTGCCGTATTACGAAGGTCGATGCCGCGTTTCCGAAGAGCGCTATATGCCTGTTTCGCATCGTGGTTGGCCTGATACCCCATGAGCACCGTCCAAATGTAGTAGTGCTCAGGGGTGTCAGTATGAAGCCTCCAGCTCCGCTCTTTCTCACAGGAATAGCAGGTTTTGTACGAAGCGCCGCACACCTTGCAATTCCGAATCATGGTAAACCGCCTTACTCCTCAAAGAGGATGTAGCACAGCTCCGCGTCGTCGGCGCAGTAATCCTTCAGAGCAGTGAAGGAGAAGGGGTGCGTACCTTCCGTGGTCAGGTTGACCGTGAAGTTGTTGTCGATCTTGGCCTTGGGGAAGACAATCTTACCGGCACGCTTGACAGACGGGTTGCACACGTCAGCAGCCAGAATGTCCACGACATACATCGCGGCCTCGGCAAAGCTCTCGGCGCTGTCCACCAGCTTGACGGCAGAATCCGTCTCGTACTCATAGAACACACCAACAGTGGTTCCGACGAAGGAAGCAGGCAGAGTGATAACCTTGCCCTCGATCTTGGCGTTACCCTCATCAACGCCGACCTCGATCATGCCGCTGATGTTCTTGTCCTCGCTCATGGTGTACACGGCAGCGGGGATAGAAGTGGGCACGTGCTTCAGCGTAGCGGTCTTGGTGCCCTCGTTGTCCGTCACGGTGAGGATAGCAAAGTCGGCACCCTTGACCTTCTTGGAGCTATCGGCCACCTGTACCTCAGATCCGAGCTGTGCGCCCATCAGGTTCAGGTTCAGCAGAGACAGCTCACCAGAGAAGTTCACACCCTTAGCGGTGTCGAAACGGGCGAGCAGAACGCCCTGAGCGTCAGTCTTGTCGGTAGACTCGCCGGTGAACTCGATCTGGGGACTCTCCACGCTCGTACCGGTGAAGTCCACCAAACCCGTTGCCAGGTTGATCTGAGTGATCCGACGTACCTTGTCGATGACAAATTGAGTTGCGTTAAACATGGTATTCATCGTCCTTTCTGTGTTTTTTCGGGATCATTTCAGATCCCCCATCCAATGCAGTTCCTTTTTGTCGAGCTTCTTCATATCCACACAACCGCTGTAAATGCCTTGCATTACGAAGTTGTAGCTCTTATGCTTCTGAACACGCTCCACGCTGTCCATAAAAACACCGATGGGCAACGTCCATACGTCATCCCATCGGTACTTAAATTCCGGGCAGTTTGTCAAAGAAGAGATAAGAGGTAGCAGTAATGATTGAAAAGGCTTCTGCATTTGCAGTGCCATTTCATCCCTGTCATCCTCAATCATGATTTTTCTCGTGGCGTCGTTAAATCCCGTATCCACATTCTTTTTCAGCTTATGGATTTGACGGAGATAGTCAGTCATGAGCTTATGAATAGCTCGGTCGATCACCACTTGATCTTTATTCTTCAGTACAAGGTCTGGGAGACCTGTTTGTGTACCGAGCTTAAAGGTCGTGAAGTCCATATCCCCAAAAAGGATAGACACCTCAGATTTTTGAAGCGTCTGAAAAAGGGATATGAAAAGGTCGTATTCATCTATCTTCTCCCAGAAGACATGAAGTTTGTCCCAGATTTCGACTTTTCGATCAGCGGGTGTCGAACAGATAGTGCGTACCAGTCCGAAATACCGCTGCTCGCCAAAATCTACGATTTCCTCCAAGGTGGGTTGCCTGATCAAGATTTTATCGTTGATCTTGTATCCCTCTCCACGAAACAATTTCAGCTGATCAATCAATGATACCAGCCTCCCTATTCATCTCGTGGGTAACGTACGGGATCGACCACCCGGAGTATCCTTCGTTGAACTGAACCTCATCCGCCGTACTGAGCTTGATCCCACCCAGTCCGAACAGGGGCTTGTCCCCGTTGTTCAAAATGCGATCCACCTCATCTGCCAGCAGATCCGCTCTGGAACCCTGCAGCAAGTCAATCTGGTGCTCGTTACAGATGATATAGACAGTAATTCCTGTCTCCTTAATCACATTCGAGTCGGTATAGACCACGCGACTACGCATCGTGATAAAGTTTTTGTCATCTGTTTGCGTACCAGGGACATAAAAGTGGGTTTTGATGAGGGGTTCCGCAGGGCTTTTACTACCCGTTTTGAAATCCTCAAACTCCGCCACGTTGTTCCCTACGTTACAGAGCAAATTGACCACCGCCTGATTTTGCAGCAGCTTTCGTTTCAGCAAGATCTTCTGTTGAATCATCGAATCAAAATGCGGCACCCTCATCACCTCCTTACCAGTTCACAATTTGGATTTTCATAACGGCCTCACTGCCGGAGGCGTCGTGGATTGCCTTGATCTCAATTTGTGTTCCCACAAATACGGGATCGTCCGACGCCCGCAACGTGATAACGCCGCTCGTCTCATCGACAATGCTGGCCGCGCCAGCAAAGTCATACTCCAAACGATATTGGAGTGGATCAATAGGAACGCCGCTCTCATCCAAGACTTGGACACGGATTTGCTTTGTCTCTCCGCCCGCGATCTTGAAATCGCCGTCCAGGTCTGTCAATGTGATATGGACGCTCGCTCCCGAGGTTTCCTCCGTCCCACCGGGGGAAGAAGTATAGTAATCCGCCACCATCAACTCGGCGTTATCGGTAGCGGCATTGAATTGGTCTTCCAGTACGGCCCATTGGATCAAGCCATCCTCTGCACGTTCGTCGCCCACTGCATACGAGATCGGATCAACTCTGGTGATACGATAGGCTGTTGGATCGACCTTGTTCTTGTCCATCAAGAACCGGGTCTGAGTATCCAACATAATCGTTTCCTCATTGTACGGCAGATAGATCAGGTGCTGGTCTTCGCCAACCGTCATCTGCGTTTTACCCGCCTCACCAGTGCCATACTGTGTGCTGTTTGTGCTATATACGGGGTATTCTACAATCTCACCTGTCAAAGGGGAGACGAATCGGATGGAGTATTTGCACTTCCAGAGTACCGCCTTTTCATAAATGCGGTTGTTATCCGGCAGCGAACTCACCAGCCAAAACGCCCCGTCGTGTTTCACGTACTGCCCACATCTCAAGATACCGATATTGCAAAGAATCTGTCTAACCGTTGTGCTGTTATACACATCGCTGGTTTTCTGTTGGACAATAGCTCTTACCTGCTGTGGCTCAGTTCCAATCGCCTTATCGTAGATCAAAACATCAGACCCGATAAAGGAATCGAGCACTTCCTGAAAACCATCTTGGCCGTATGCCCAAAACTCATCATCCTCAAATCCGCTGTTGAAAAGAGGGCGTGTCATTCGATACCAGCTTTTGGATTCTTCTGACATATTGCTACCCCCTTATCCATACGCAGGATCTTTCTGACGATGAAGCAAAACTTCAACCTTGGCGATCTGGTCGTCAAGTTCCTGTTTTGTTACACGTTTGGTCGCATCTTGGCCGGTTAGCTGAACATCCTTTCCATAGATCCCGTTCAGCGCCATTACCCTGCTCAGTTCCCTTTGCAGGTAAGACACATACATCATCTGGGCGAGAGTACGAACGGCAATGCTTTTCAACTTGCCGGAAAACTCGCGTGTCTCCTCGTTATACCCGAGGTCACAGCCCAAATTCAGTTCAAAATCTGCTACCGCTGTGGATAGCCATTCTGCTTCCAATGCCTCCGGGATCTCATATTTAGTCAAAGGCATGGAGTGGAATTTTTGCTCAACGTCCGCAAAGGTCGTTTTCTTTTCGTCCGCCATAATCCACACCTTTTCCTTTCATCGGTTAGACCTTGGCAGTCTCAGCCAGCTTGCGCAGAGCGTCCACCTTCCAGGACTCCGCGTCCTCAGCGCCCACATTGAACGCCAGCTCCACGAGCATTCTCTTTTCGGCGTCGGTTTTCACCATAGCTTCCAGCTGCTCGTTGAACTTGGCTTTGGAGCGAATAGCCAACAGTTCCTTAACGCTTTCCTCATTCAAGAGGATAGGCGCGGAAACTTCGGCATCGCCCAGGCCGAACAGCTCCTTACGCTTTGCCTCGTCCACGATCTGAATACGGGCATGATTGCCCATACCGTCAGTACCGGTAAACATCACGTTGCCGGTTTGGATCTGAGCCAGAACCTCCTCTTCGGAGAGGAGGGGGAAATTCCGAGCTTTGCCCGGAATTGCGATATCGCCCTGCCCCGCCAGACGCCGGAAGCCCAGAGGCCAGGAGCAAAGGTTGTTTACCAGAACATTATTCGTTTTCATAACGATTCCCCTTTGATTGAAATTAGGGGAGGGGTTTGTGCCCCTCCCCATTTGTGCCGTCATTCAGGCATAAAAAAAAGACCTCTCACTTAAAAAGTGGGAGCATCAAAGTTCGTATCGGAGATCAGACCGATCTGATCTTCCATGCCCTCGGCAACGCCTGCGCCGAACTCCATATCGAAGCGGGTCAGGTGCTGACGGGTTACGATGTCGTCGCCAGTCATGGTGGTCAGTCCGCCACGCAGGAAGACCTGCAGAGGAGACACAGAACCACGAGGCAGGAAGAACAGCAGACCCTGGGGCATATACAGGTCATAATCGGTGCCGTCCTTGTTCAACTGAGTCCAGTTGATCGCGTTGGGCAGCTCGGTTACGAAAGCGCCATTGTACATACTTACCAGACCAGTCTGGCGGATTTCCTCGGCAACAATGTTGTTGGCGTAGCGGATCTCATCGGCGGAGAACTGCTTGAAACCAGCGAAGTCATTGAACTGAGACACTACGCTGTAATCGCCGGCAATGTTGACCTTACCATAGCGCCGCATGGACTTGAGCATATTGTCCACGGCGGTCTTGGTGATGCCGTTGTCCTCAGCGAAGTGCTTCACACCCTTGGCGTTTTTCAGGGCGTTGTACAGAACGGTCATGACGTAGTAGGTCATCTTATTCTGCATATCAATCTGCACCTGGTTCATACCCTCACGGATATTGCCGTCGAAGTTACCGTTCTGAAGCTCGCGGTAGTCAACAGCAAAACCGGCAGAGATGGTCTGGGTGCCGATCGGATACTCACGCCAATTCACAGCGGCGAAGGGTACGTCGCTGCTGGATGCCTGGAACCGAGAATCAATGCTCTCGTATCCGTAGGTCTTCATCATGGGAGCCTCGTTGTAACCGATCCGGCGATAGGTGCCCATGAAGTCGAACAGGCGAACAACCTCCAACAGCTTCGGCTCAATAGAAAACCGGATGATGGAGTTGATCTCACTACGGGCGGCGTTATCGCCGTCGATAGCCTTGCTGGACAGCTCTTTGATGGTTGCCACACTCTTGTCCAGAGTCTTGTCGTCAACCTCGGGCCGCTTACCGGCGCTCAGAGCAGAAAATACCTCCACGATCTTGGAGTTCTGCTTGACACGACCAGTATTCACATCAGCCTGAGCGTTGCTCATGTTGATTTCATAAATCGTGCTCATCGTTTATCCCTCTCTTTCTCTTCTTACTGCACGCGGACAACGACGAGGACGCCCTTGCCCATGTATGCGGTCTTCTTCGTAACCTCGAAGTACACCTTGTAACCGGTTACGTCGGCGCTCTTAGCGAGCAGGCCATCCGTACCAAAGACCAGCTTATCGCCAACAGAGATGCCGGCATAGTCGGTGCTGATCTCATAGCTGGCAAACTCCATCTCCAGATTTGCCACAGTGGTCAGGTCGTCGGCGCGTACCTTCTCGCCGGCCTTGACCGTCAACGTCTCCTCGAAATTACGCATTTCGGGCTTGTCGTTGATATTGCTCACGATGCGGAAGCAAGCCTTAGCCTCCTCCTCAGAGGCGGGCAGGTTGGCAGTACGAGCGGCGCGATTCAGCACCACACCCATGCCGACCTTCAGATCGACGGCGGCATCAACGTCGCCAACGTTCTGCACGTTCTTGTAGTAACCAATCGTCTTAGCCTTCATTGTTTTTCATCCCTTTCTTAAAATACGTCCACGTCGGCGGGGTCGGTGTTCTCCTTCTTGCCGGCGTCATCCGTCATGCCAAATACGTCAATCTGGCTGGCGGCATTGGTTTCTGCGATCTTACTCTCACGAGCCGCCTGCACCATAGCGGTGCAGATCTTGCCAACGATGCTGTTGATCTCTACGCTGCCGGGATTGGCATTGAAAGCGTCGATATCTTCCTTGGCAACTGCACGCTGCTCCTCGGTGTAGGGGGCCAGTGCAGCATTCAGCTCTGCCACGGCAGCGGCGTTCTGCATTTCGGTGATTTTGGCATTAGCCTCAACGAGGCTGGCCTCTGCCGCTTCCTTCGCGGCGTTAGCCTCAGTCAGTCCGGCTTCGGCTGCTGACTTTGCGGCGGCTTCCTTGTCGTAATCCGCCTGAAGCTGCTTGATATCAGCTTCCTTCTGTGCGATGTCGGCTTTCAGCTGGCTAATCTCAGCCAGAAGCGCGTCAACTTTGGCCCAATACTCCTCCCACTTGGAGTTGACCTCAGAGACAGCACCAGTCACAGCCGCCATCAACTCGTTCTTGGTCTTCTCGTCCATTGTTCCATCCTCCTTGTCCAGTTTTTTATTATTTAGCTCCATTACGATGGCGGCTTCATCAGCCGGTTTAACACTGAGAATCGCATATCCGCTGTAATCGTAATACTGCGGAACACGACCTTCCTCTTTCCAACCGCCGGAGTAAATAATGTATCCATCGTGCTCGGGCTTACCCACAATTTCCACGGAACCCTTAACAACAGAGTCCGCCATATTTTCGCGGAGCCAAGCAACAAACTTGGGATAACGCATTTCATCCAGCGTTCCTTCTGCTACCAAGCAGCGTTTAGTAACGCCTCCGATTTCTACGTCATCCACATACGCCTTATCGAAGTGTCCAACCATAGTGGCATCTTCAAACAAAGGCAGCTTATCCTCCTCCCGTACATCCGTCATACCGTGGTTGTATGGAACGTCCCGATCTTCGGTCAAAAATTCCGCTACAATCGACATTCCGACAACGGAGTGGAGGTTAGCTTGAACATATTCCTCTTTCCACGAGATTCCGTTTTCCTGCCAACGAGTGTTATCAGGGAAGATCTCATGCAATACGACCTTGATAGGTCGTCTGCCGGCAATCTTATTTTCACTGGAAATCTCATAGATAGGGGCAAAAGCTCTCTCAGACATACTCTCACCTCCTTATCCTGACGGAGAGGGGCTTGCGTTGGCATTATTAGCCTTTGTAGACTCTGTGCTTGGATTGACCGGAGGATCGCCACCGGTGCTCTTGTCCACATCACCGTCAGGCGCATCCTTACCGGTAACAGTGAACGAGGTCTTATGCACAGGGTACTTGTTCTCAAAGTCTTCATCCAACTCAAGATCCATAAGGGAGAGGTAGTCATCCACGTCAAACCCTGTAGAGGCAATCCATGCCATCAAGCTACCCTTTCCACGGGCATACAGGTCAGAGAAAAACTTCACCTGTTTTTCTCGATTGACAAAAGTAATGGGAAGCACCCGGAACTCTACCCGGTAGCTGCCGTCCCTGATCACGTTGTAATTCAAGCACTTGTTCAGCTCTTCCACCAAAGCCTCAATCCACGTGAATACGTTATTCGCAACGATTTCCATATTCAGTGTGGCCGTGGCATAGTTACCCGTAGAACTGCCACTCAGAGCAGCAGCGGCCACGCCGATGTCTTCATTCACATCCTCTTTGATGGCATTTTCGTTTTCCTCATTCAAAAGGGAGAGATCGACCGGAAGCCGATCCATCTTTGTGCCAGAAGCCAAAGAGAAGAATGATACACCGTTTGTGTTGCTACGTTGCGTCAGTGCTTGCTTGACTGTGTTATGCTGGTTTTCTTGCTGTGACTGAGACAGAGCAGATGTACCCTTGTCCTTTCCCTCGGGGAAAGTCTCATAATAGATCTGGTTATTGACCGTATCCAACACACGCCGCTTCGTATTGATGAAGTATTTGGCGTAGTCGATATCGTCCAACGCGGCTACTGCAAAAGGCACGCCATACGGATCGTTCTGTCCGCTCTTGATCTTGGTTACAATCGTCTTGCGCCAGTCCAGCCTCTGCCAGCACGCACCATCCGGGAACTCTCCATTGGAATATCTGCGCCATCCTTCTTGAATCTGACGGGGGAAGCCTTGCAGCTTACGCTTACGATCTTCCTCTGTCATGGCGCTAAAATACCGCAGGTCAAACGCTACTTCGTAGCAGTTGTTCCTGCGGCCAATGATTCTTGTATATTCTACCGGCAAAGAAATAACAACACAGTTGACGCCGGCTGAGTTAATCTCGGTAATGCCTTGGATATCACGATCAGTCAGCGCAAGCCGATCGTCCACTGGTACTGTTCTCGTCTCCATGTATCCCACGTACATACCTTCATTGGCATCGTGGAATAGACCGTCACGAATAACCTCCTTGTAGCGCATCGACCGGAGTACGCTGGTCATCTTGTCCATGCTGGCACGATACCCTTTACGGGAACCTCCCGCTTTCTTGGGCTTGACAACCACTACATAATCAAGGGAGTGAAGACTAACCAGGCTATCAATAGCTGTCGTCACCGTGCCGTTTGAGTAATACGCCCACTTCGCCCATTGACGCAATTCAGAGATATACTGCATAGGATCTCTCGCCATTCGCGTGATTTCTTCCGTGGAATACGGAGCAGTACATTTTGTACCGTAGTTGACCACGTTCAAATAGGACGAACCCAAACGTGTGTTAAACTCATAGGTCTTGTCGTCCTGCGACGCACTGTTTACTTGCGACACAGGTACTGCGGCCTGCGTTTCAGACTGATCCCGGCCCATAATCCGACCAAAGAATGATTTTCCTGCCACTTGTCTTCACCTCCTTTAATTACAAAGTGTTACATATTCATACCCGGAGCTATCCGAGAAAAGATCCGCTTCCAAAAGCGAAACGAAATAGTTGCCATAGGATACCGATGTATACCGGTCTTTCCGCGCACCTGGACGCTCCTCAATCTTAATGAGGTTGGTCTGGTTCTGCACAGTATACTCCAACCCAATCATCTCATTGATCAACGCCACTGTCTCAAGGAAAGGACGCTCATAGAAAAGTTGGGTATCTACATCGGCAGAGGCATACTCAGGATACAAGCGCTGCAATTCTTCAACGCCCTCCTGGTTGCTTACCATGAGTTCGATCATCCGGTTATTCAAGCTATCCCGCATAGAAACAGCAATTTTGCTGTTCAGCTCCAAAGACGCCTTAACCGAGAAAACTACCTCTTTCTGGCCTGCAATTACGATACGAGCTTTCAGCTTATCATCGTTCATACACGTCCAAGGTTCGTATTCCACGTTCCGATCTACGTCATAAAGCACTTTAGCCAAAGCGTCGTAAATAGCGACACCCGCGTTTCGTGTATCCAAAACGCAATAATCCGCCTCAAAGTCAGCGAACAGCTGCTTAATGCGAATGGCTTGTTTTGTCGTTTCAAATTCTGCCTGCGGCTCCATATAGACTACCTGCCGGCGATATCCCTGCTTGACCTCAATATGATCGCCGCTGGTATCTGAAACCTTATACTCCTTACTCTCAGGGAGAGCACGAATACAGGTAAATACCGAGTTATCGTTGCCGGTACCGCCCTCCGGGGCAATATCGCACGCGATAATACGGATTTCTCCTGCCTGTTTGGGAATTGTGTGCTTTGCCTTGACCTTTGACAGTACGTCCTCGTTCTTTCTTGGATAAAACGGACGTTTCAACACGCGGTTCTTGTTCAGCATATCGTAGGTGAAGTAAGCATGAGCATTCTCGGCCACCATCTGATTTTCATACTCAATCGTCCAGGCGACCCTATCCAGCTTCTTTCGCTCCTTCACCAAGAAGTCACGAGTTTTAATCTCGTGCTTCAAAGCAATGCTGTAATCCATACTAATCAAAACCGATTTGCCCTTACCCAACATATCGCGGGTCACGAGCTTCATGTAATCCCACATCCAGTGAGATTTATACCATGCAGAGCTGATATAGATTTCTTTCGGTTCCTCTTTCAGTTCTTTGTACTCGTCGGGGTACTTAATTCTGAACGGAATCTGCCGCTGAAACAGCGTAGGAGAAAGAACCGTGTCGATAATGCTTTTCACAATCATACGGAACTCTTCATAAATGAAGACCGTAGCACGATATCCACGCACATTTTCATTGGCAACCAGCACGACAATAGAACTTCCGTTGTTAAACTTTACTTCAATATCATTCTGGTTATCCTTGATAGTCTTAATCTCCTCTTGAAGCAACGGAGACCTTGGCAAAATCTCTTTGACAATTTTCTCAGATACGATCAGTCTTGCCTGTTTCTTTGTCGCCGACGCTACGACGATCAACGATCCAGGCCGCAGAATCGCTTCCTTACAGGCATAGACTGCAATGATAAATGACTTTGCCGCGCTACGAGCGGCTACAATGCAGATACTCGGACAAATATCCATCAGGTACAAAATGATGTGCTGATAGAGATACAGTGTAATTCCGAAATACCGCTGTACAAAGCGGCTGGGGTTTCTTCGCCAAAACGTTATCCAATCCAAGAGCTTTTTGATAAACTCAGGGTCGTTCAATTTACTGTTGGACGAAAAATGTTCATGGACGTGTTTTTGCCGCTCATCCATCAACGCTTCGTAATCCATAACTCACTCCTCCGAATCAGACAGGCTAAATTCCTTGTCCAGTTCCTTAGATCCGGTCAATAGGTTACGAAGAGGTCTGGTCATGAACCGCTCAATATACTCCTTCAAATGATCGAAGTCCGCATACAACTTCTTGTCCTTATAATATTCAGCCGGACAAAACTCCTCGATATCTCGGATCATTTCTCCCAAAGGACTCAGCTGCTTTTCAGCCTCAGCCTTTTTCTTCCGATCTTCGATCTCAGTAGTAGCTGCGTCAATCTGTGATTTGTAGCTATTCGCAGCCGTACCAATGTTGGAGTCTCCCTTCTGGAGCAGCTTTCGTAGGTTGAGCTTCATGAAGCAAATTGAAACATACAGCTCCTCCTGCCGTTTATCCATCGGTTCGCCGTATCGCTTTACCCAATCCTGATACTCATACTGCATAGAATCGTAGTCGCCAGCATCAAAACCAACACCAAACCGGCGTACAACCTCTTCGGGCGTCTGGATATCGTCATTTTTTACAACATCCTCTACCGTGGGTGCATTTTCCACGTTAGCCTCCCAGCGCCGCACCAATGTATCGGAGTAGGTCGTCGCTCCGTCTACTTGGTTCAAATTCAGTCTGGAAATATAGGTGCTGATCCGATTGCGACTCTTTCCATTGCGGCTCTCACTGATCTTTCGTGACGACGCCCAGATGTCCAAATCAAAGTACATATCCGTAATCTGACAAATCCGCTCTGCCGCCGCATCTTCGTCTCCGTCATAGAACTTTACATACTGTTCGTAAAGCTCTGCAACGCAGTTTTTACAGATAGAGACGAAGCCGTTGTTGCCCTTATAAATAGGGGACTTTGAACGGCCAAAATTAGTCTCCTGTTTTTTGTACTTGTGGCCGCAGCAGGTACAGCGATATTCTTCGTCGCTGATTACACGCGGCTCAACTTCGGTAGGCTTCGCATCTTTTACTACCTTTTGCGTAGCCGGTTTCATCAGCTGTTTCTTTGCCGCCATGTCCGCGACCTCCTTTCTATATGACAAAACCTCGGAAGTCCAAAGACCCCGAGGTTTTATCAATCGTTATTATTTTTTCTGGTGCGCCTGAAGGGATTTGAACCCCCGACCCACGCATTAAAAGTGCGCTGCTCTCCCAACTGAGCTACAGGCGCATATGTTGTATGAAGTGACTCCACTCCCGGCCTCACCACACACCTTTACGCTGTGCCATATTACCACCACAGCTTGACCTCTTGTGCCAAGCCAGTAGTCCTTTCAGCCTTTCTATTGGGGAGCAGGGGGATTAGTGTTTCCCGTCTTAGTGTACCAAGGCATTTCATGTGCAGCAATGGCTTGTGCGCAGCTTCCGCAACGCCCTCAGTAGTACAACGCTACCTAACCGCTATTCCTTTTACGCCCGGTCATATCAAAAATGATACGCCACCTTGGATTCCGACCGCCACTCACAGCCGTGATATGTTATCTCAATCAGGCAATAATTCCGATTCGCACGGTTACTACACTTATTTATCCTCCGTTGCTGACTACCTTTAGAGGGGCATACTTTCTCAGGTTCACGAAGTCCCGTTGGGGTATGCCAGCCCGCCGCGCTCCTGATCGGCTTGCCGCTTTGCTTACAGCGTTCAGGTTGGTCTATCGCGTTTTGCCTGCGCCGGACTTTCACCGGAGGGAGCGACCCCAATCTACCTGCACACGGCCAATTTTTATTTTACCGACGTGTCAGAGCCGTCACACGTCATCATAGGTAGTATCCTTACGGACTGGTGGGATAAGAAGGAATCGAACCTCCGACGCGCAGGGCTTCAACCTGCCGCTCTTCCAACTGAGCTATCATCCCATAGAGCTACGCATTTTTGTTTATCGGCATTGCACAGGACAGCGTAGCAAAGTCCACCGTCCCCTGTCGCTGGAACCGCGCCGCTTTCGTACCGTTTGTCTTGGGGTCGTTGGAAAGCAGTAAATATCAACACATCCCGTTGGCGACGGAGGTAGGATTTGAACCCACGGACGGCTCATCACCGCCTCTTGTTTTCAGGACAAGCGCCATAAGCCGGACTCGGCCACTCCGCCATATTTGAACCCGATCTTATTTCAGTTGCATATCGGGTAGCAACAAATATTTGTATGGTAGGGGAAGTGGGAGTCGAACCCACTCAGCTCGAAAGCAACGATTTTACAGACCGCCCCAGCTCTCCGACTCTGGCGCTCCCCTATATTTACTATTCTTATATTGGTGCGGGTAGAGGGAGTTGAACCCACGACCTTCTGATTAAGAGTCAGCTGCTCTACCAACTGAGCTATACCCGCATATGGAGCTGGTGGACGGACTTGAACCCCCGACCTACTGATTACAAATCAGCCACTCTACCGACTGAGCTACACCAGCATATGGAGCTGACACAGAGACTCGAACTCTGAACCTATTGCTTACGAAGCAACCGCTCTACCATTAGAGCTATGTCAGCATGGCAGGGGTTGAAGGACTTGAACCCTCACCTACATCGGTTTTGGAGACCGGAGTGCTACCAATTACACCAAACCCCTATAAAAATGGCGACGTGTACGGGACTTGAACCCGTGACCTCCGGCGTGACAGGCCGGCGCTCTACTCTTCTGAGCTAACACGCCATATACAGCAACTATTTATGGTTGCATTTTTATTTTGCAACCAATTTGGGTTGCTTTGGTGATGCGTCCGGGGATCGAACCCGGAAATTCCACCTTGAAAGGGTGGTGACTCTACCAATTCGTCCAACGCACCATGTTGGTACTGCTAATGGGACTCGAACCCATACGGGATTTCTCCCACCAGCACCTCAAGCTGGCGCGTCTGCCTATTCCACCATAGCAGCATATTTGGATTTATTTGTCCCAATCAATTAAGGGGTATAGATCATATGGCGAATTTCCAGTCGCAAGTTTCTCATATCCGCCATCCACAATACGCCATAGCGTATGCTTCTTCTTTTCTGGGTTTTGGCTGATCTGGTACTGCTTGCCCGACCTCGTTGTACACAGCACACCGGTACCGTATTCAGAGGCGGGAATCTTTTTGACAATTTTTGATGTCTTTTCTTTCGTTACGCCCGAATCTTTCTTCGGCATAATTGCACCTGCTTTATAAATTATGGCAAGGCGCTTCCAGTTGGAAGCCTTGTTACGGCAAGCAGTTCATGAGACTACTCTTTCTGTTATAACAACTTGTGCGCACAAGCCCCTTCACAGATCCACCTCTGGTACTCCCAACGAGACTCGAACTCGTATTGCCGGCTTGAGAGGCCGGCCTCCTATTCCAGTTAGAGGATGGGAGCATATATAATGCGGGTGAGGATTTGAACCTCACATGACAATCCCGATACTAAAATATCGCCTTAGTATAATTCAGCGATACTGTCTTTTCGACTGTTCTCCCTTTTTTATTGTCTTGCCCTTAGCGTCTACCCATTCCGCCACCGCATTTATTCTATTGGCTGGGGTAGCAGGACTCGAACCTGCGGTCGAGGGTAAACCTCTTGTCGGAGTCAAAGTCCGATGCCTTACCAACTTGGCGATACCCCAATATGGAGATACCGATAGGATTTGAACCTATGATCCTGGGGTTGCAGCCCAGAGCCTTTGCCACTTGGCTACGGTATCATAAGCTGACTTCAGCGGTAATGGATGTCAGCCCCATTGATTAACGCCCCGCTCATAAGGCCACCGCTATTTATAATATCGTTTCGCCCAAAATGGGAGAGCCGTGGTGGCAGCAGCAGGACTCGAACCTGCGTCTTACGACGTATGAGGTCGTGCTGGAGCCATCTCCAGTCATACTGCCATATACGGTTTGCGTGGCTCACATCACTTGTACTTCGTGACTGCAACCCTCTCATCCCAGTGCTGGCACTGGGTCGAGTGACCATCAAAACCGAAAAATGGTGCGGGGCTGTGATTTAATGCAGATACGCCTTGGTGCCGAAGGTGGGACTTGAACCCACACGGTATCGCTACCAGGGGATTTTGAGTCCCCCGCGTCTGCCGATTCCACCACTCCGGCATATGGAGCGAGTGACGGGGATCGAACCCGCATCCCCGGCTTGGAAGGCCGGTGCCCTGGCCGTTGTGCTACACCCGCATATGGTGTCCAGTGGCGGGATCGAACCGCCGACCCTTTGCTTGTAGGGCAAATGCTCTCCCAGCTGAGCTAACCGGACAGATCGGCTTACTCGCACCGTAAGCCATGGTGCCGGCTCGTACTTCGCCTGCCGGATTGCGCCGGTTTTACTCCCAAAACCTTGTAAAAGTCATCACTGCCAGATGTGAAGGTTTCTATTTCCCATTCGGTTTACAGTCTCCGCTCTGTTCGTGGGACGGGCATGGTTGCGGGGGCAGGACTCGAACCTGCGACCACCAGCTTATGAGGCTGGTAAGCTACCACTGCTATACCCCGCAATATGGCTGGGGAAACCGGACTCGAACCGGTAACATCTTGCTTAACAGGCAAGCGCTCTACTCTTTTGAGCTATTCCCCATTGTTTTTCTGCCTTTCAAATACGTCCAATACATCTTCGGGTGAAACCATCCCCGCCTCAACTTCTTTATGGCAATTCGAGCAAAGCAATACGCATTTATCCAACTCTGCTTTTACGGTCTCCCAACTTCTTGTATCACCAGATCCAATCCCAAATAGCTTACTTGACGGATCAACGTGATGAAACTCCAACGCAGACTCACATTTGTCATACCCGCATATACCACATTTTCCACCTTTATACTCAATGGCTCTATGCTTTATAACTTTTCTACGCTTCTTGACTGCGTTAGAAAGCTGTTGTTTTCGTCTTTGATGCTTATCTGTTACATCAAATTCAATCTTCTTAGTGTTATGTCTGCCAAACGGAGAACACTCTAAACAATAGCTTCGAGAAGATACTACACGCTCTTTCCCATCAACCGTAACACGATTTGGGAAGTTCTTGCCACATTTTCTGCATACTGGCATACATACCTCCCTTCATGTTTTTTGTACTACGGGCCAATATAGATCTACGAGACGCATTTTCAACGACACCACATTTGTTCGGCATATGCTTAGTTAAAAGCGATGATTTTTCTATTTCAAGTAGAATTGTTTTCAAAATTGCTGTTAGCGTCTCAAAATACGGAACACGGTTGTTCTTTTTCCCATAAAAAGTTTTTGAAAGTTGCTGTGCGTGTCCCAAAAATGGTAGAAGATGCCGGACTCGAACCGTTCTTCCTGCTCCCTGGGCAGGCGTGCTACCGTTATCACTACATCCTCTATATATGGTGGAGCCGAGGGGAATCGAACCCCTGTCCGAAATCCCTACATGAATAAAACAGTCTTACGCAATAGACAACACTTTATCAATTCGCCTCAAACTGAGGCGGGCGGATCAGCAGTTGTCACTCCGCGCCCAGGGCGCACCGGTTAGATGCACCTCCACCACCTTGTTTCTTTTCACAGTGACAAGGAAAACTGCAATACTCTGACCGAATCTTCGACCTCAGATGTTTACCCGGTCAGTGGGTACATCGTTTTGGAATCCAGCCGTCATCAGGCGGCAATTCCCTTTGCTGCAAGAGCAGCGGAAAAAGCGGGATGGATCATTACAACAGTCGTATCGTTGTCATTTCATTTTTGTTTAAGCCTTGAGGCGGTCTTCTACCTGCGAGTCTTACTCTCTCAGAACCCCGTCGAACCCATTACGGCCCCATATGAAATTATCAAGGTGTACCGGTTCGGGCGTAGGCGCTGCCCGACCACGTTCCCCAGATTTTCCGCGAACCCAAGGAAGGGCGAATTTTTATCGCCGGGGTGTTAGTGCGGAATCTTAGAGAAAGATATCAGCCATAGTGGTACCTCCCGCCTTGTCATCGGCTTTTGAAAAATGTTACCCTCTCTATGGCAGAGGGGACTGGTCGGGATAAAAAGGATCGAACTTTTGACCTCACGATTATCAATCGTGTGCTCTACCAACTGAGCTACATCCCGGAATTACGGCAGACGCATCCACCGTAATGGCTGTACGTCCGAAGAACCTCGTCTGCAGCCGATAGGCTTTTGGCTGAGATAGCAGTAAAAGTAATGAGCTGAACCGCACAAACGCCAACTTAGCCAATACAGCATAGTGGTGGAACCAGGGAGGATCGAACTCCCGACCCCCTGCTTGCAAGGCAGGTGCTCTCCCAGCTGAGCTATGGCCCCATATGTCCGCCCCCTAATCAGGGGCGGCGCTGTTTTCGTTGATTTTCTTTGTTGCTATGGTCATATGATACCATAGGCATTTCTGGATGTCAATAGCTACAAAGAAAATTATTTTATATTTTTTTGTGTCACTGCTGCGAGTCTGTACCGGCGCGAACATCCTCTTTCAGGCTGTTACTGGCTCGGAACGTGGGTACCTTGCTATCGCTCGATACCCGCATCTCCCCGGTGGAGATGTTTTTGCTATTGCGGCCTTTTCTGGTTTTCACCTCAAAGGTTCCGAAACCTCTGAGCTGTACCTGCTCCCCGCGAACCAGCGCGTCTCTGATGATTTGGAGCACTTCGTCCACCACATCATTAGCCTGATTCTTGTAGTAGCCTTTCTCGCACAGAGCGGACACGATATCGGCCTTAACCATTGTCCCACTCCTTAATTCAATTTGATCTGATAGCAGGCATCCGCACCTACTCCGGGGCGGAAAACCATCATCAGCTGTGCCGGGGTCGAATAGAGCCGTTTTCCGTTAGCATAATCATCCGTACCGCACAAGCAGGGCGCGATCATGCTCTCGATTCCCAACTCTTCAAACTCCTCTTTATGGTGCTTATCGGCCAACACCACATAGTCAATATCGCTGGAATACTTCTTGGCAAACAGCGTGTGCAGCGTCTTTCCGGCATTCTTCACGTTGTCCAAGTCGCCATGGGCGGCACAAATGTTATACCCGCATACGGAGAAGTACAAAAACTCGTAATACTCCGATTCCGGGAAAACGATATCGCCGCGATCATGAAGCCGCTGCTCAAGCCACCAGGGGATCAGCCGCTCCATGTTATCCGCATGAATACTGTCGTTTTTATTTTGAACGGTTCTCAAATGATTTCCGTAGGTCGCGTGAACTACTGTCTGCTCAACCTCGTCGGCCAAAACACTGATCGCCTGTGCCATAATTTCTGACACCTGCATGATCTGGTCGCACGTCAGCTCCTCAGAGGCAACACGCGCACTGGTGTGTATTGAACCATGAGCCGCGTCGCCCAGCAACACGACATGAAGTCTATGGCATTTATTCAGCCTGATACGCTCAACTGCTCGCTCAACCAGCCGTTCCACACGATAACGGCATACCTGAGTATTATACTGCTCCCAGATATTATCCGTTACCATACCGTAATGCCAGTCGGCAAACACAAGAACAGCCTCAGCATCGCCAAGGAACATACAAAAGTCGTCCGGCTTATTAACCGATAGCGGCAAAAACTCATTCAGATTCTGAGCAGCCTCAACGAGCCGATCTTCCAGATTTTCCTCACGACCCATCCGATCGACCATCTTATTGAACTCGCGGCGCTGGTCATAGAAGCGTTTGGCCTCTTTACGCATCTCCGCAATTTTGCAGTTCAGCTCGCCCATATAATCATCCTGGCCGGGATTACCCTGAGCGGCATACTTTTTCTTGAAATACTGCGCAACAGCATAGCCGGAGTATGGCGTTACAGATGCCGCCTTTCTCAAACTATCCCGATGGCATTCGATGCCAGTTGCTTCAACGATGTCTTCCCAGTCCAGATCGTCGGGCTTCTGTTCAACTTTGATTTCGATTAGGCGAAGACCATATTCATATGTATCCTCACCTTCTCTGCGTTCATACTTTGGATTCACGAATGTCTTCACCCCTCTTCTGCTGGCAGAAGTGTGCTCTGCCTGATTTCAATTTCAATGTTTGGTACGCCGGCCCAACGCTCCAAGATCTCCTTGATATCGTAAGTCCGAGCACCATTCACGTCATACTCCGTCAGCGTCATATCGGAGCAGTCGATCGTCGCGTGAGAATACACCTCACGCTGCTCCCGCACTGCCATTTACTTGTGCTCCTCGATCACGTTCATACGACGAATTTCGTTCAGCTTTGCAAGCAGCTCAGGGGATTCGACGCAGAAATAATGACCCCTCTTCGAGTCCTGCTTCATCGTCCGAGGATAACAGTAGTAGTGGGGATACTTATGCGGAGGAAACGCTTTGACCAGCAGATCTTTCTCTGTCTTGTTAATAGGAACCACGAGAACCATCCTTTTCTAATAAATTTGAGGGTACTCCCTCAAAATTACACCAAATTTAGGACTTGGGAACTCCCGACAACAAATGGGAGTTCCCAACGTGGTTTCAGAATTATTCGACCAACAAACCCGAAAATCTGTATAAAATTGTGAAAATTCAACAGTTGTCGGACGTTGTTTTTGGGCACATTGCCGTTTCTCTACGGAAATGGAACCCATAAATTTCCACGTCCCACGGGCCGTCAGAAACCTCAGTCAACGTTGAAATGGGTGTCCGGCTCTGCTCAATCAAATCCAAAAAGCACTGATTTGGTGCCGAGAACAACGTGTAAAACAAGGTGCGTGAGATATCTTTATTCTGAGGCTCCTCAATGGCGAGCATCAACCGATATGCAGTATGAGGGCTGATCCGCAGTGACTTAATATAGTTGATATACTCCTGCCGAATCTCATGTACCAGGATTGCCTTACCGTAGTTATCCAGGTTTTCGTCTGTTCCATCCCAAACCGCCCGGATCTTAGATCTCATATCCCTGACAAACCCCAAGATCCGTTCGACCTGTGAATAGCTCACAGATTTTTGCAGATAGGCGTCGTTTACCAACAGTTCAGAAAACGGGATGAACGACGTATAAGCATAGCTTGTACGGTAAGAGTTCAGACTGTGCTGCAAAAAATCCATCGTCGTATTGTGGAAGCGATAGTTTTTGCCCACACTGTCATAGTAGCCCTTCATACGGGCAATCTTCCCGAAAAAGTTGGGCTTTACTTGCCGGCCATCATCGTCGCGTATCTCATACTTTTTTCTCAACCGTTTGATTTCCGCAACACTGTCTACGGCATATTCTCGCTTCGCCTTATCAATCTCGATGTTACTCAAAACGTCCAGCTGGGCGATCTCGCAATAAAGCTCCTCATACTCGGAAAAATCTGCTCCGCTGTTCAGCGCGTCCCACAGCTTCGTATTCAGCTCTTGGGAGAGGTTTACGATCTCACCAATCTTATTGACCGATGTTTTGATATCCAGATCGGACTGATCTGATTTGGTATAATGACGCACAATTTTCTTAGCGTCTACCATGCTGGTCGGGACGAGGAACTTGTGGTAGTTCCGTTCTGCGGCCCGAATAAGGATGGCGTTGTTCGTCAGCAACATGGTATCAGAGTCAAAGTCTGCACCGGATAACCGGAAAAGAATATTCTCACCGATACTGTTGATACACACGATCTCTCGCGTGGTATTGACGTACTGCCGGATCTCCTCGTTATCCGTATTCCTCGCCAGGAGCACATTTCCCATCGTCACATGGGGGCTGCGCGATCCGAGAATAGTCTGATCAAAAGCAAACTGTTGGCAAAAAATATTGCCTACTCCGATTTTACTCTCACCATCAAATTGCCCAATAGCAGAGTAGAGCATTTCGATGGGGTTTCCCAGCAGAGTTGAATAGTTTCCTTCCACAAGGATGTGTCCACGGGCCAACTCTTTTTTGAACGACTTCGATACGTCGGTTTTGAAGTTGTGGTACAGCTTCGTTTGAGAAAACTTATCTGTGACGCCTAACATCTGATATACCACATCGTTCGTCGTCGTAATTCCGTCGCTGTCGATCTCCTCATTCCCGCCCATATACTTGATATGGTACCGCAGCACCGCAGGATCTGTCTGGATCATGCGCAGATAATCCAACGACGGTTTTACCAACTGGTCAACATCATCTTGCGAAAGTTGAAGAGTATTCAAAAGCTGGTAATGGATCTGCACCATGCGGCCATCAAAGAAATGCGTCGGCTTTTCATGCTTCACGACACCAAAGTTACCGTCTTCGTCCAGCAATCTCAGCCACTGCTCCAGAGTACCAAATTTCACGTACTTAATACTACTGGGCGTAGTAATGACCTTGATATCGCTGATATCCTGCGCCAGCGTGAAACCGGAAAGCTGGGATACGTCAGTAACGCCACGATCGGCGAAGAACTTCTGGATATTGGTATTAAAGCAGGCCGATTTGAAAAACCGGTTCCGCAGAAGGATCATACCGTAATCCTGCCATTCGCCCATAGCACTTTTGTCAATGAGAGACTGTCCGTCCCAAATGCTGTTCTCAATCTCAACCTCTTCCGGCTTTGAAGTAAGCCAGTTATCGCTACCGATCCTTGTCGCCACAACGCGATCTTTGAACACGCTCTTATAGTCGTCGATTACCAGGAAGTTCTCGGGTCGCAGCGGAATAGTACCGACGATACTGCTCAGAGTAAGGGCGATATAGGCTTCCAGAGCAGCCAGATCAATCTCCTGACCATCTTTCACTTTCAGCCCACAAAGCTCCCACTTGTGCATTCTTGGATACAGCTGCTCATCAATGAACAGGCACTTTCCAATTCGGCTGCTTCCGCTTGAACGCTTGAACCTACGGAACACAATACCATCACACGTGAATCCGTCCTGATAAAGACGATTCCGAAGCTGGGCTACGGTAAGAAGTACCTTCATGGTTTTCCCAAGCCGATACATTCCGTTATCAAAAACGAACAGATCCCCCAGCTCCTGGGGAGAGGCCGGATTTTCGACGGGAGATCCTACCCGTACAGCAATCAGTTCCCCATCCTTGATACAAATGTTGTCGGTAAGCTGTACATCCTGCGGCAGATAGCCATACTTGATGTAGGTGTTGTCAAAGAAGCGGTTGAACTCCTTGACGCTGTACTTGAACGTGACATTGATCACGCGCCGGCAGTATTCCTTACCCCGCTTACTGAATGTGAAGTCCATGCGGCGGTATACCTTCTCATAAACTTCCCTCAGCTTTATCAGGTCGAGGCTATAATCCAAAGTGTTGACAAAACGTCTTGTATTGAACTGGTCGTTGTGGTCTGATCCAGCCAGCTTCACAGAATATTCCTTACTGTTCGGGCTTGAATAGTTCGCCAAGAACAAATCCTTGGCATCCACAGACACGATATAGACCGAGTTACCCATGGCCTATTCACCTTCCTCAGTTTGAATGTTTTCGACTTGAATCAGATCCCCATACCAGAACAACCAGGTCTCTACGCCCTCAAGCTCGATCAGAGCAGAGAACCCATCGGGTCGTTCACGATGCGGATGCGCAACAAATACCTTGTCGCGGCTGGACTCCACGAATTGACGGTACTCCCCTTGCATACGCGGATAATCCTTCCGGGCTGTGATTTGATCCACATTCAGAGTGACCAAATCCCCATCACGGATCTTTTTGTCGATCTCGTTTCCGAGGCTTTCCAGGACATCCGCAGCAAGTGTGCGTGAGCCTTTGTCCCTGAGCTTCTTTTTCAAAGCTCTGCGATTTTCACGGTTCAAACACATTACCCCCTGTCTGAATATTCCTGAATTACCTTTTCGTACTCCTGAGCGTTCTCTTTCAAAACGCCCTGATAGAACACTTCGTTTTCCCCTGCGTCGTCAGCCGGAGAATAGTCGTCACACTTCCCCTGGCACTCCGAGCCACATTGGTCATACCAAATACAATTTTTTCGTGCGGTGTTCATTGTAAGCCTCCTTCCGCTACACACCGCCGCGTCAGCTCTCTTAAATTTCAAGTTCCCTATATGATCAAATGAATCGTTGACGCCGCAATTAGTCTGTCGTGTTTCCATGAGAGATGTCGTTTAACCAATTCCGAAACAGTTCCCTCATCCGCCTGCTTGGAATGTAGATCCAGATTTCTTTGCCATCACGAATGGCCGACCGCCATACCCACTGGATCATCTCACTCAACGCATAATCATCCTCGCGCACCTCAACTCCTTGCTCCTGAAAGTAATTTTTCAGCAAAGGGTTGTAGTACACGTTGACGCAATAGGCCAAGCAGTCCCTGTTCCGATATGCGTTAGTAGCCCGGACATTGCAGGAAAGGAAACCCTTGGTATATCCTTTGCCTTTCAGGAGGGCTTGGTAATCCTTAAAAACCGTCCACAAGTTACGGTCTGATGAAGAATTGAGCATATTCTTGAACAAGTTCGTCAAATTGTTTCTCAGCTGTTTGATAAGCGGCTGTCCTTTGGTGTCACGCGCTTTCTTATACCAAGAAACAGATAGGCTCGACCTCATTTCGCCGATCTTATTCAGTTTCTCATCCTCGATGATATGAATTTTCTTTGGGAGTTCGGCTACGTAATCCGGTATGTGAGGTGTATCGCTGAAATGATATACCCCGTTCTCACAAACCGTTCCGATCCGCTGGACTTCGATATTATGAATGTCGAAGTAATATTTCTGCACCTGGGCATCGAACATATAGGTGAGAATGATCACCTCATCGAAGGACTGAAATACCTCAATCGGGAACTTCCATAGCAAGAGGCAGTCATTATACAAGATGACGTTGCCGGTCATGCACATATCCCGCAGGTCTTCAAATCTGCCCTCGTAGTCATCATTTACCCACCGCACACGGTACTCAGAGTCAACCTCGATCATCTCCCGCTTGAGCATTTGCAAATCCTTTGGAGAAATCGGGATTGTCTGAACGGCTTGGAAAACCTCATCCAAAATGAGCTTATAGCCGCCGTCTTGGATCAGCGAAATCGTTTCATCGTTATACGACTCAAACAGCGCATGAGTGCTGGCGATGTTATCCCTCATAGACAAAAGGTAATGCAGGTTTTCCAACTTACCCTTGCCTTTGCTTTGCGGATCTTTGAATTTCCGCCCACTGCAACTCCGTTTGATTCGTTCTACTTCGTCCAGGTATGGCGTGATAAATACGTAGCGGCTTTCCTTGTCTTGGTTCATCAAAGTGATCGCAGACTCGGTTTTACCTGCTCCCATAATCGTGTCACATACCTTAACGATCACACGCTTTCCTCCTTCGCCGTCTTGCGGTAATAGAAGAATTGGAGCTGCTGAACATAGCCGGCAAATCCGGCGTACTGAGAAGGATCGAAATTGCCATGGTAGACATCATCAATCATGCGGTTGATCCACACATCCCTGGGGTAACTGTCCATACGGTGAAGCCCAAACAGCATCACACAGTTCGCAACCTTCTCGCCAATGCCCCGCAGAGCAATCAGCGTCTTCCGGGCCGTATCGTCATCCTGCTTCTGGAGCTGCACCCAGAAATCTTCGTCATACTCGGCCATCTCTTTCACATAGCTTTCACGATAGCCCAGCGATGCCGGTGACAGATCCTGACCTCTCAGCTGCGCCGGCGTCGGGAAGGAATAGAACTGCTGGCCGTCGATCTCCCCCAGCGGCGTACCGAATGTCTGGCAGAGAATATCTACCGCTTTGCGAATGCGCGGGATGTTGTTTCTCTGGGAGATAATGAAGGTCACTACCATCTCCCACAAATCCTGTCTCAGGATACGGATGCCGCCACCTGCCGCGATCGCCTCCCGCAAAAACGGGTCTCCGGCCATCTGCTGCTGATATGCTTCATAGTCAGCAGACAGGTCAAAATAGGGCATCCATACATCCCGGAACTCATCATAGGGGCAGTGGAAAACATACCCGCCATTGGTACCCGGTGTGATTTTCACCAGTTTCATGCCGGTGATCGCCACATATCCCCCATCCTGCAGTGCGGTCAGCCGGAAGCACTGGCCGGAATCTGCAATCTGCTTCAAATCAAACGTATGGGGAATGTTAATGAGCACGCCATCAGAAACCCTCCGGCAAATTACCTTTTCGCCACTCATCATACTCGCTCCTTTTCTTCAAATATTTGCGGATTATGCTCAGTCCGCAGTATACCAGATCGCAATACGGCTTGGAGCCGTCGCCATCGTATTGGGTGATTGCTGATACAACCTCCTGCTCCGTCAGATCCTCCGGCACATACCGGAACAGCTCAAATACCTCCTGCATTTTCTCAATGAGGCGGATATTATCGGCGCAGGTTTTGACTTGGCTCTTAGCCAGCGTCAGCATTGTCGCCGGGTCAATTCCATAGAGTCTTGCGGCATTACGGTATGTTTGTACCTCAGATTCCAACGCCGCAATCTTTACGCCCATATTCAGGATCGTCTCATTACACGCATCCAGACTGCGTGTCATTTCTTTAAGGTCGTCCACTGCACGCGCTCCTTTCTGATTGATTAACTTTGTTGCTATTTGGAAGTCAAACTTTCTTCACTATGCAGCCATAGCCTCTGCACGTCCGGCCATACCCCATCTTGTCTCCGAATAGGCCGTCGTCGTCCAGATTACGAATAGTCGCCTGCTTTTCATTGAGCTTTAAGATCTCACCGTTCCGAAGCTCTTGGTACTTGGAGTCAATGTAGGCCACACGATCTCCGACCATAAGCTCCCGACCGAAAAAATCATAATGATTCATATATTCACCGCCTTATCCAAAGTCCACGCAACCGCATTTGGGCGTTTCCTCGCGGGAGCTTTGTTCCTTCTCACCGTCCCACTTCCAGGCGGGAACGAGCTTACGAAGATCTGACACGGCGGCGTCGCGCTCCGCCCGCAGCGTTTTCACTTTCTCCGCACACTTATACCAGTTCGAGCGCAGTCCGTCGCATTCCACTCTGAGCTTTTTCAGATCCTCCAACCAGTGGGCGAGCTGTTCATGCTCGGCAGCGCAGGTATCACAAGGGTTGCTTTTTCTCAGTCTTTCCGCAACCTCATAGCAGTGCTGGATCGCTTCGTCAAGGGTCATGGCCGCATCGGACTTCTTCGGTTCAACCACAAAAGCCCACTCGTAAGCATCAACCGGAGAGTTGAGATTCTTAAAGCACAACTGCCCGTCGTAAACATTCCCCTTGACGTGAGAGCAGGTTTCCTCATCGCAGATGGAGCAGGTCATAGAGGCTACACTACATCCGATAGACACATTCTTTACCATGTCGGCATTCAGGTCTTCGATCAGCTGTTTAGACGCCTCAGAACGGAGAATATAAGCATATGCGATCAGTTCGCAATAGATATCGCCGGATCTCGTAGTCCTTTCGATATCAGAGACTACAACAGTATCGTAGATACGAGCACTCTCCTCATTCTTGATGATCCCCGGCTTGCCGATGTACATTTTGGCAAGGCTATGAAGCGATTTAGTAGTAAAACGCTCAAAGTCCTTATCCACATCGTTGCTGCACAGCCTCATGCCGAATATGAACACCTGATCGGCGGTCAACGGGTGCGAGCTTACGGCATTGATCTTTCTCATGTCGGCATCGGTTGGGACGCCGCTTCTCAATTTAACGGGGCAATCCATGTTCTTCACCCACCCTTTCAAAGTAGAATGTAATTTTCTTTGGCGTTGGCTTAACCATACCAAACCGTACAGCCTGACGGTAAGTATAGCAGTCACGCTCCAAGGTGGCCGGCATAGCTTCCAGTATTCGCCGCCAGCCCTCCAATGAGTTGCCGCGCTTGTAGTGATTGCAGCTCCGACAAGCCGGCAGCATATTTGCCAGATCGTCTTCGCCCTCACTCCTCAGCGCAACAACGTGATCGACTTGCATATCCTCATAGTTCAGCTGCTCGCCACAGTATGCACACCGCCCGCCCATCTTGTCATAAACGGCACGGCGCTCTGCCGGCGTCAGCCTGCGTCTCTTTTCCATGTAGCTTCTTCACTCCGAGCGTAATTACCAGCAGGCGTATTCCACATTGTCCTCGGATGGGGCCAATTTTTCATATTCCTCTTGAACTGCCTTATCAATTTGTTCCTGAGTACAGTATTCCAAGAATACATTTTTTACGTACTCTTTGCGCCCATCTGAATCGAGCACGCGGTAATCATAACGATCCCTTATGCTGGCGGCAATGCTAATTTCCTTACGTTTTCTGTACGGCCTTACCATGATATCACAGACACGAAATCTAATAGATCCGCCGTAACCATAGTTATTCACTCGCACAACGATTCTGATTTGATCTTTGTTTTCGTTTATAAATGTCATATCATCTCACCACCATTATTTGAAGAAATCGCGGTAGACCTTTTCGATGATGGTATGGCTGGAAATGTTGACACTCGGGACTGCCCATCGAGCCGTGGCCTCGAAGTCCTTCTCATGCGCCGCGATGTAAGACCTCATGTCATTTCGCAGCCCATCCACCGTACCGATCGCACAGAGCAGAGAGTGCTGCGCCGCCTCAAAGTCCTTGATGGCACGATCTTTGTCGGGACCGTCCGGGTAGAGGTCAATGACGCCCTTGCGTACGATCGCTGCCTTAGCTCGCTCTTCCAGGTTTGTTTCGGCGGCAAAGTAGTCCAGCAGCAGCCGTTCTCTTTGCCGGTCAGCCGGCGTCCATTCCGGCTGGGAGTGCTTCTTCAGGAACATAGTAAAACCTCCAAAAATGTTCAAAAGTTCAGAACCCCAAAATCGAATTATCACTTTTGAGGTGATAAATTCTAAATTTCGATGCTCAAACGCTCGTCAACAAACGGGGTATTTGAAAATCGTCCCTTAGAAGGGGAAGGGGTAATATCGCTACGCTCAAAGTAGTCTAAAAAGTTGCAAAAATAGTCAATTTTCAAAGGGGAAGTTTTTGCAGTTAGGCCGCTCGCTTCGCTCGCGGATATACGGAGAGTTGGTAGCGGCCTAACCCAAAAGGTAGGTGCGGGGTAGACACTCTCGATTTAGTCATCTACCCATCCCCGGTATCTTGAGTCTTCTGCCGGCTGGCAGCGTGGACACCAAGGAAAATTAAATATCCCCTAACAGGTCGATTGAAACATCGTGGTAGGCTTTCTTCTCTTCCTCGTCAGCAATACCGATATAGCGCATGGTGATGAGAGCGCTGGAGTGACCGAAAAGACGCTGGAGGAACACAATGTCGTGGTTACTCTGGTAATGGAAGTATCCGAAAGTCTTCCGCAGGGTATGGGTACCGATGTTCTGCTTGATCCCGCAAGCCTTAGCCGCATCCTTCAACTTCTTGCGCAAGGTGTCCACTTCAATGTGACCACCTTCGCGGGAAGCGAAGATATATTCATCAGAGTAGTGGCCGGCATCGCTACCGTAGTACCACTGAATAGCGTGGACACAGGATTCATTCAGATAGAGTCCACGTCGCTTGTCTACCTTCTCCTGGAAGACTGAGATTTTGTCGGTGGTATCGGTGTAGTCCCCGACAATGTAGCGGATCTTGCCGTCAGGGAAGAAAATATCAGAACACTTCAGTTCCAGAAGCTCGTTGGCTCTGAGGCCGAGGTTGATCCCCAGGATGAATGCCAGCAGGTATTTGGGATCAGCATTGGCCCGTAACCAGGAGGCCATAGCGTCAAGCTGCTCACGAGACTTGATCGGGAAAACCGTCTGCTCTTCTCCCTTGCGGTAGTTGGTCTTCTTGGGAGGCTCGGCAGCGGAGGCACCGGGGAACTGAATGATTTTACAGCTGGTCGGCGGTACGGTATTGATCTGAGGAGCCGTAGGCTGATCAAAGAGGGTAAGTTGCGTGTCCATAGTCCACCTCATTTTCTTTGTTGCAAAAGAACCGTCAGTTGTTGTCTCTTACCTTAATTTATTCTACCATATCTGGGGTCTAAAGTCAATCAAAATATTAGTTTTCTTTGTTGCTATCGGAGAAGAATACGACTGTAAACGGGGTGAATTATAGAGGGTTGACAGAAAAACCGGGGTTGTAAGGCCAAAAATGTGATTTTGGAGGTATGGGTTTAATTCATTTATTATTGGGGAATCGTCGAGATTGTTCCCGAGTAAAAAATGGGGATATGGGGTGTACGTGATAGAGTAGAGGTACTGAGCCGTTTCGTGAGAAACGGGGCGGGCGCGAAAATGTGAAGGCTCCCCCGGTGCCGGTGGTGTCCAGGCAGGCGGGTGGGGTGTCGTTGTGCGTCTGCTGACGGGCGAAAACGGGCCGGGGTTCTGCAAACTCTCCAAAAGCAGAATTGACAGCGGGCAGAAGCGGAGACGGGGCTGGAGCTGGGCACGGTGGCGGGCGGGGTGCCTGCTGACCTGCGGCGCTGGCTCCTGTCGGGCTGGCTTCGGGCGGGGTTCGATGCCTTTATGACTTGGGCGGCAATTCGGCAGGCAAGCGGGCGCAAGTCCTCACTGTTTCGCCCTGTCTCCCTTTGCTCTCTCCCTCTCTCTCCTCTGGATGCTCTCGGTTCTTCTGCTGGCTCTGTCTGTTCGATCTGGGCGGGCAGGCTGGCGGCATAGGGGCGGCGGGC
>ENA-ORTY01000395-ORTY01000395.1-human-gut-metagenome-genome-assembly--contig:-NODE-395-length-59793-cov-6.285446_pt1 | contig 59793 bp, 54 predicted proteins | sample MGYA00241917_ERZ509198 | MGnify/ENA primary metagenome ERZ509198 (study PRJEB26280, sample SAMEA2338857) | human gut metagenome | biome: human gut; feature: human-associated habitat; material: faeces...
AAACTGCGTAAATTCAGGTATTGATACAGTAGGTATTCTGACTCAGTATCAGCCTTTGGAGCTGAATGAGTATATCGGAAATGGGCAACCGTGGGATCTGGACCGAATCTATGGAGGAGTTCATGTATTACCACCATATCAGAAGGCATCTGGATCAGATTGGTATAAAGGTACAGCAAATGCAATTTACCAGAATATTTCATTTATCGAGCGCTATGATCCGGAATATGTCATTATTTTGTCGGGAGATCAGATCTGCAAGCAGGATTATAGTGATTTTCTTAGATTCCACAAAGAAAAGAACGCAGAATTCAGTGTTGCTGTTATGGAAGTCCCGTGGGAGGAGGCACCAAGATTCGGACTTATGGTCACGGACGATGATGACCGTATCACGGAATTCCAGGAAAAACCGAAGAATCCGAAATCCAATCTTGCCTCTATGGGTATCTACATATTCAACTGGGATATTTTAAAACAATACCTGATTGAAGATGAGGCTGACCCGGAATCTGAAAATGATTTTGGAAATAATATTATACCGAATCTGCTGCGTGATGACAGAAAAATGTACGCGTATCACTTTAACGGATACTGGAAAGATGTGGGAACGATTCCATCTCTCTGGGAAGCGAATATGGAAGTACTGGATCCGGAACACAGTGGAATTAACCTGTTTGATGAAGACTGGAAGATCTATAGCCGGAACAGTGGTATGCCGGGCCATAAGATCTGCGCCGGAGCCAGTGTGGAGAATTCTATGATCACAGATGGTTGTAAGATTGCGGGCAGTGTGAAACATTCCATCCTATTTGCCGGAGTGAAAGTAGAAGCCGGAGCAGTTGTAGAAGATGCAGTCGTTATGGGCAGAACAACGATCAAAGCCGGAGCCAGTGTAAAGCATTGTATTGTTGCGGAGAATGTAGTGATCGGTGAAAATGCTGTGGTAGGAGCTATGCCGACAGAAGAAGAGCAAGGAGTTGCAACCATCGGACCGGATGTCTGTGTCGGAACAGGTGCCAAGATTGGATCGAATGCCATGATCAGTGAAGATGTAAAGGACGGTGAAGAAAAATGATAAATGCAAATGCGGACGCAATGGGAATTATTTTCCCGAATAATTATGATAAGTTTGTTCCGGAACTGGTCAGCGAAAGACTAATGGCTTCCATTCCATTTGCAAGCCGTTATCGAATGATCGATTTTTTGTTATCCAGTATGGTTGGCTGCGGAATTGATAAAATAGAAGTGCTTGTTCGTGAGAATTATCATTCGCTTGTAGACCATTTAGGTGGTGGCCGAGAGTGGGATCTCAGCCGTAAGAACGGAGGACTTAGTATCTTTCCTCCATTTGCCCAGAAGTCTATCGGCAGTATGGGAGGAGGAAGAGTGGAAGCGCTCGCCAATATTCTTCCGGTACTCAAAAAGCAAAAAGAAAAATATGTGATTATGGCAGATACGAATATTGCTGCAAATTTTGATTTCAATGCGCTGATCGCACAGCATGTAAAAACGGATGCAGATATTACGTTCGCTTATACAAAAGAGGAACTGCCACAGGAACTGACTGGTGCAAAAGATGCAAGTAAAGGGCTTTATTATACGTTGAAGCTGGATGGAGATAAAGTAGAAGACATCTACATCAATAAGCAGGAGCAGGGTGTGCAGAATTTCTCTATGAATATATACATTGCGAACAGAGAGTGGCTGATCGATACCATTAATGCAGCGTTTATGCGTGGAGCTATTTCACTGGAGAGGGATATCCTGATCCCGCATCTGGATACATATAAAGTCATGGCTTATGAGCATAAAGGATATGTGGCGAGAATCACCGGACTTAAGAGCTATTTTGATGAGAACATGAAACTTCTGGATGATAAGAATCTTGAGGAGCTTTTCACAGGTAATCCCATCTATACAAAGATTCGTGACGATAATCCGACCAGATATATCGGCAATGCAAAAGCAAGTAATGTTATGGTAGCAGACGGTTGTGTGATCGAAGGTGAAGTGGAGAACAGTATTTTATTCCGTGGTGTGAAGATCGCAAAAGGTGCGAAAGTGAAGAATTGTGTTTTAATGCAGGATACGATCGTTGGAGAAGGTACAAAGTTGGAATATATCATTTCAGATAAGAATGTAAAAATCACCGATGGAAAAGAATTAAAGGGTGATGAAGCGTTTCCTGTATTTGTTGCGAAAGGACAGGTTGTCTAGTGAACGGGTGCATGTTATGCCCGAGACAGTGCCAGATTAAGCGAGAAGAAGGAAAGCGTGGCTTTTGTGGGGAGTCGGATTTGGTCCGGCTTTCCAGAGCCGCGCTTCATATGTGGGAAGAACCGTGTATCTCCGGGACAAATGGATCCGGAGCTGTTTTTTTCTCTGGCTGTACGCTTCGATGTGTATATTGCCAGAATTTTCACATTGCCAACAGTGAGGTTGGAAAAACAGTAAGTGTTGAACGGTTATCGGAGATATTTCTGGAGCTTCAGGAACAGGGGGCGAACAATATTAACCTTGTGACACCAACGCACTTTGTACCACAGATTATCGCGGCACTGGATCAGGCAAGAAAAAAAGGGCTTAATCTTCCAATTGTTTATAATACAAGCGGCTATGAAAAGGTGGAGACTTTACGCAGGCTAAATGGATATGTTGATGTATATCTTCCGGATTTTAAATATCTGGATCCGGAGCATGCAAAGAAATATTCCGGGGCAGAAGATTATCCTGAGGTGGCAAAGGCTGCTCTGGAAGAAATGGTCCGGCAGACTGGGAATCCTGTATTTAATGATGTGGGGATTATGACAAAAGGTGTAATTGTGAGACATTTGTTATTGCCTGGGTGTCTGAGAGATGCGAGAAGAATTGTGAAATACCTCTATGAAACATATGGTGACCAGATTTATATGAGTCTCATGAACCAGTACACTCCACTCGATACGTTGAATCGGGAAAAATATCCGGAGCTTGCCAAGAAAGTGACGAAAAAAGCATATGATGTTCTAGTGGATTATGCTATAGATCTTGGCGTGGAGCAGGCATTTATTCAGGAAGGCGAAACGGCAAAAGAAAGCTTTATTCCTGATTTTTCCTACGAAGGAGTGTAATGAAGAACAGATGCCAGAAGATATGAAGAGCTATCGGCATTTCATTATTGACATTTGAAGAGAGTTCTTGAATAACAGGAACGTGAATGATAAAAAGGTAAAGAAAATTTAACGAAGGAGTAAAGATATGGCAGACAGAGCCCAGTTTCAGAAAAAATTAGGAGAGCTTCTTGCAGTTGCAGCAAGCCAGAATAATAAAATGACCAGTCAGGAAGTGCAAGCTTTCTTTCAGGATGACAATCTTACAGATGAGCAGATGAATCTGGTTCATGAATTCCTGATGTCTCAGAAAGTGGAAGTAATCGGATATACAGGAACTATAGAAAATACAGAAAAAACAGAACAAGAAGAAAAAGATACATTAAGCCAGCAGGAAAAAGACTATGTGGCAGAATATCTGATCGATATTGAAAAAATGGCGAAGCAGACGGAGGAAGAGGTAACACTTGCATATTATCTTCCAAAAGTCGTGGAAGAAGCAGTAAAGCTGCATATGCCGGGAATCTTCATCGGTGATGTGATCCAGGAAGGCAATGTCAGCTTGATGCTGTACTTAGGTGAGAATAAGAAAGCAACAGAAGCAGAAGTGCTGGAGCAGGTGCGCGCTGGAATCCGGGTGATGCTGGAATCCCACACCGAAGAAAAACGCCGCGATAAGAAGATGGTCGAGCGGGTGAATGATCTGGACGAGACAATCAAAAGCATGAAGGAAGAATACGGAAGAAAAGTATCGGTCGATGAAGTGGCGGAGCGTATGGGTATTACGGAAGACACCGTGGAAGATATCCTGAAGCTTGCAGGCGAAGAAGTGAAGGATGAGTAAAGGTGAGTTCTGTCTGTAAGTGGAGGTTGTAAAAAAGCGAAAGAATCGCCTTTGGTGAGTATTCATAGTGGCTATGCCAATGAACATATCCATTATTGATATTAAGGAGGAAATCGGACAATGGCAAAGAGTACAAGAGGATATTGTAAGTATTGTGGAAAAGAATATACAAGAACAGGTATGCTAAAACATTTGCAGAGTTGTAAGAAGCGGATGGAAGTGTGTGAAAATTCCAAGAAGATGTCAGCTTATTATGAATTAATGTTATATGGTACATATAACAAAGATTATTGGCTTATTATACAGATAAAAGAAAATGCAACTTTGGAGTGTCTGGATCAATTTATACGCGATATCTGGGTGGAATGTTGTGGACATTTGAGCGCATTTGATATTGAAGGTGTGAGATATGAACAAATTCCAGATAATGATTTCCTGTGGGGAAAACCTGCAGAAGATATGAGCCATAAACTCAAAGAAGTGCTTGAGGTGGGAATGGAAATTGGATATGAATATGATTTTGGTTCCACAACCGAGCTTACAATAAAGGTGGTAGATTTTTATAAAGCTCCAGAACAGAAAGAAAATGTGACGATTTTATCCAGAAATAATCCGATACAGTTTACATGCTCAGTTTGTGGAAAAAATCCCGCTGTGTGGATTGATCCTATAAAAATGTATAATGAAGATCCGTTCTGGTGCGAGGAGTGTCTGGAAAAATATGAAAATGGGGAACTGGATGAAGAAATAGAAGTTGAAGAGAGCGGATATCTGCTTCCAGTTACGAATTCTCCTAGAATGGGAGTTTGCGGTTATGAGGGGAGCGACTTCTATCCGAATCAGTTTGAACCAGATGATATGTAAAACGGAAACATTTGGAAGTATTTTCAGAGATTTAGAGGTATTTTTTGAAAAGAGAGGCTGCCAGGAAAGGCAACCTTTTCTTTTTCAGAGAACGCTTTGTGATATTATTCTGAAATTAACCAATCAATCAAATTGATGGATTTTATGCCATTATATGAAGAGTCCATTCCGGGATTTAAAGAAAGAATAATTTTTTCGTAATTATCACTGATTTTTTGAAGAGGAGACAGTTCACGTTTGCGAACATCTTCGCTTGTCATAGATTCAGTGACTTGAACATAAATTTTATTATCCGCTTTTGTTGCGATAAAATCCACTTCAGAATTGTCTATTTTTCCAATTGAGACATCATAACCCCGGCGAAGTAATTCGAAGTAAACAATATTTTCTAATGCATGTCCACTGTCGCGATTTCGAAAACCAAGTAGATAGTTGCGAAGTCCTATATCCACAATATAATATTTCCCCAAAGTTCTTAAAAATTCTTTTCCCTTGATATCAAATCGTTTGATTTCATAGAAGAAATATGATTCCAGCAATGCATTTATATAGGATTGGACGGTATGAACACTAGGTGTCCCTTTTCGCTTTCCGTTGTCAAGCAATCCTTCATTCATCAAAGTATTTCCGATAGATGAGACAGATATATTGCTTCCTATATTATCAGCAAGAAACATAATAATTTTTTTTAAGAGAACAGGATCAGTGATTCTACTTTGTCCTTTGCGGTTTTCGCGTTCAAGAATATCTCTCATAATTACGGTTGAGTAGATGCCCTCGAGTAACATCAATGCTTTTTCCTGGTCTAATCCTATATCGGCAATGCCTGGCATTCCGCCAAATCGCATGTAAGCATCAAAAACGTCTCGAAGTTCATAACGTTCATCATTTTTATCGAAGGCTTGTTTGCGAATACCTCCCAATGAACTTTTTATTTCTCTGACTTCAAAGCCATGAAAAGTAAGAAATTCAGAAAAAGAAAGCGGTAACATTTTAATCTCTACACATCTGCCGGATAAGTAAGTGGCATATTTAGAGGAGAGCATATAGGCATTTGAACCAGTGACATAAATGTCACAGTTAAAATCAACACGGAAGGAATTGACAGCATCTTCCCAGTTAGGAACACGCTGAACTTCGTCGAAGAAAAGGTACATTCTCTTATTAGGGACGATATGTTGTTTTACATATTCGTAAAAAGAGTCACTGTTCATATTTTTAAAGGCATGGGATTCAAAATTCATTTCAAGAATCTGCTCATCAGTAATGCCACTTTCCTTCAGATGTAAAACCATTAATTTGAGCAGGCTCGATTTTCCACATCTGCGGATTCCAGTAACAACTTTTACAGGTTCGGTATCTTGAAATGCGATGATTTTATTTAGATATAAATCTCTTTTTTTGAGTTTATGTGTATCAATCATTTACCATTCCTCCTATCTTGTGTATGAATATAGCATAAATTTAAAAAAAAATCAAGTTCGTGCAATTAATTGCAAAAAAAGTAGAAAAATAGAAAATTTTGCAATTAATAAACAGAAGTTTGGAGCTTGAAAGGTTCTGTTATGCAATGCTTGAATTCTGCTTCCTTTATTAGAATAATTTTCATGCATTTTCACATAATAGCATTAAAAGTAAAATTTAGCATGAGAAGAAAGAACAGCCATGCGGAATCAATCATGGAGGAATCATATGAAGGCAACAGGAATTGTACGTCGGATTGATGACCTGGGACGTGTGGTCATTCCGAAAGAAATACGAAGAACACTTAGGATCAGAGAAGGTGATCCACTGGAGATATTTACCGACCGGGAAGGCGAGATTATATTGAAAAAATATTCTCCAATCGGGGAGCTTGCAGCATTTGCAGGTATGTATGCAGACAGCCTGGCAAAAGAGGCAGGGTGTCTTGTGTGTATCTGCGATATGGATCAGGTCGTGGCAGCTTCCGGAAACGGGAGAAAAGAGGTGCAGGAAAAGTATATCAGCAAAGTTCTTCAAGGAGAACTGGAAGAAAGAAACAGTATTCTGGCAAAGGTTGATGAGAAGAAATATATCCGGGTGTTCCGGGAACAGGAAAAGGATTATGTGTGGGAATCTATTACACCGATCATTTGCGAAGGAGATGTTGTGGGGGCAGTTATTTTACTGTCATCAGATGAAAAAGAGAAGTTTACAAAACTGGAACAAAAGCTGGGGGCATGTGCAGCAGGATTTCTTGGAAAGCAAATGGAGTGATAAAATTTGCAGAAGCAGTCATATTCGCCGGATCTGGCTCATACCTTGTGGTAGACAAGGAGGAAAGAGATGGAGAATATGCAAAAAAATATAAAGGTCATATGGTGGATCAAGTCACTTCTGGCTTCTTATATTGTCACCGGTATCTTACTTTTGGTTTTGACATTTTTTATGTATAAATTTGAATTAAATGAAAAAATTGTATCGGCGGCAATTGTTGGAATCTATGTAGTGTCAACACTGATCGGAGGAATGATCATAGGGAAACTGACAAAATCAAAACGGTACTTGTGGGGGATGGTTCTTGGAATCCTATATTTTGTATTGCTTTTGCTCATTACACTTGGAGTTTACAGAACTCTGAATGGAGACAGTGTAAGTATTGTCACATCACTGATACTATGTGCAGGCGGCGGTATGACCGGTGGTATGATATCATGAAAGGCTAAAAAATAAGAGCTGCGTATATCTATTGTAAAAAGGAAACAGATATAGGCAGCTTTTATTTTACGTACGGTTCATAATCGTAATGACGAATGTATATGTCCCTTACAGAAAGTAGAATAGTTACAGCTCGAATCAGAAAGTTTTTGCCACATGTAAAAATGTAAAGATACCAGAATGGAAAGTGTTTCCACCGGCATCTTATGAATTATGGTCAACCTGATCCATGTACTTGATGAGGCGGAAGATCTGGCTTGTATAGCCCCATTCATTATCATAGAAACAGATGACCTTAAAGAAATGAGAATTTACTTGAATTCCCTGTCTTGCATCAAAGATAGAAGCGTGTGGATCTCCGATGAAATCAGAAGATACAACTTCATCATCTACATAATCAAGAATGCCGGACAAATATGTCATGGAGGCTTCCTTTACTTTTTTGCAGATATCCTCATAAGATGCAGACTCTTTTAGCGCGACGTTCAAATCAACGATTGAGACGTCTGTAGTTGGAACACGATAAGAAATACCACTCATCTTGTCTTTCAGAGAAGGAATGACGAGAGAGATAGCCTTAGCGGCTCCGGTAGTGGATGGAATCAGATTGCCGAATGCAGAACGTCCGGTACGCCAGTCCTTGAGAGAACGGCTGTCCACAACTTTCTGCTTGGCAGTTGCGGCGTGGATCGTAGACATCAGACCATATTCAATTCCATAATTGTCTTCCAGTACTTTACAGATAGGTGCCAGACAGTTGGTCGTGCAGGAAGCATTGGACACAACGGACATATCTTTCGAATAACCGGTATGGTTGATTCCCATGATGAATGTAGGTGTTTCTTCATCTTTTGCAGGTGCAGAAATAATGACTTTTTTTGCACCACCTTGCAGGTGAGCACTTGCCTTTTTTGCTGTGCAAAATGCTCCGGTTGCATCGATGATGTATTCGGCACCGCAGGAATCCCAAGGGATGGAAGCAGCATCACCTTCTGTGAAGACAGGAATCTTCTGCCCGTTAATGATAAGTCCGTGTTCATAAGTTCCAAGTTCTCCCTGGAAACGTCCAAATGTAGAGTCGTAGCGGATCATATAGACCATATAATCAAGATCCGCATTTCTTGCGTTAATTCCACATAATTTAAAAGTTTCCGGTCGACTGATGGCGATACGGAGTGCAACGCGTCCAATACGTCCGAATCCGTTAATGCCAATTGAAATTGCCATGTTACAATTACCTCCTATAAGACATATTAATGAAGTGGCAATTTCTGATTCATTTGTAATCTAACGCAAGTGTAACATAGTAAAATTGAAAAAACCACCTTTTTGCAGGTAATTAAAATATTAACGGGAATAATTAAAAATTAACGATTCAGATAAAAATATTGCGAAAAAGAAAGGAAGATGCTATACTTATAAAAGTCAAGAAAGACAAGGAGGAATGTAGTGATGAAACATGTGAAAACATTGAATACACAGACTCTGAACAAGACAGTGAAAAAAGGCGGTTGCGGCGAATGTCAGACATCTTGCCAGTCAGCATGCAAGACTTCCTGTACAGTAGGAAATCAGACCTGTGAGCAGAGCAAATAAGTAAAAGAACATAGGTAAAAAACCAGGAGACAGCGGTCTTAAAAGGGTCGCTGTCTCTGTTCTGTTGCCAAATAACCATGAAAATTTTTAAAGAGATAGAAAAAAATAGAAAAGGAGATTATTACTGTGATTCATCAGTATAAGAATAACGGATATAACATTGTTCTGGATGTATACAGTGGAGCCGTACATGTGGTCGATGACCTGTGCTATGATGTGATTGCTGTACTGAATGAACCGGACGAAGAAGCAACAGCTGAGATTTTAAAGAGTGATCTTACATGGGAGAATCTGAAAAAGCGTCTTAGAGATACATATAGCGAGGAAGATTTAAGAGATGCTCTTGATGATGTCATTGAACTGACAGAGGACGGGAAATTATTCACAAAGGATGAGTTTGAATATCTTGTTCCAATCGTGAAGAAGAGAAAGACAGTTGTAAAGGCTCTTTGCCTTCACATTGCACATGACTGTAATCTGGCCTGCAGATACTGCTTTGCAGAAGAAGGCGAGTATCATGGAAGACGTGCTCTTATGAGTTATGAAGTCGGAAAGAAGGCATTAGATTTCCTGATCGCAAATTCCGGAAGTAGAAGAAATCTAGAAGTAGATTTCTTTGGAGGAGAGCCACTTATGAACTGGCAGGTTGTCAAAGATCTGGTAGCATACGGAAGAGAACAGGAAAAGCTTCATGACAAGAATTTCCGATTTACAGTTACGACGAACGGCGTTCTTCTGAATGATGAGATTCAGGAGTTTGTCAATAAAGAGATGGACAATGTTGTGCTAAGCCTGGATGGACGAAAAGAAATCAATGATAAGATGCGTCCGTTCCGCAACGGAAAAGGAAGCTACGATCTGATCGTGCCGAAATTCCAGAAGCTGGCTGAAAGCCGTAATCAGGAGAAGTATTATATCCGTGGGACATTTACAAGAAATAATCTGGATTTCTCCAATGATATCCTGCATTTTGCAGATCTTGGATTCAAGCAGATGTCCATTGAGCCGGTCGTAGGTGACGAATCCGATCCATATGCGATCCGCGAAGAGGATATTCCACAGATCAAAGAAGAGTATGATAAACTTGCCAAGATTATGATCGAACGAGAGAAAGAAGGCAAAGGATTTAACTTCTTCCACTTTATGATCGATCTGGAAGGCGGCCCATGTGTGATGAAACGTATGTCCGGCTGTGGTTCAGGAACAGAATATCTGTCTGTCACACCATGGGGAGATCTGTATCCATGCCATCAGTTTGTCGGACAGGAAGAATTCCTGATGGGAAATGTAGACGATGGAATTGTAAAGCCGGAGATTGCAGATGATTTCAGAAGCTGCAGTGTATATTCAAAAGAAAAATGTAAAAATTGTTTCGCTAAATTCTACTGTAGCGGTGGATGTATGGCAAACTCTTATAATTTCCATGGAACGATCCATGATTGTTATGATGTTGGCTGTGAGATGCAGCGTAAACGTGTGGAATGTGCCATTATGATCAAAGCAGCACTGGCAGATGCATAATGTGTAACATAGAATCCTTCGAAGGAATGGAAGAAAGAGAAAGGAAGTAAATCATGAAAAAAAGCAGAGGCATACTTAGTCTTATTGTGGCAGCGGCCTTGATCGTACTGCTTGGTTTTACGACAATTGTTGGATTCGGAAAAGGCCATACAGGTTCTATGAAGAATATCAAACTGGGTCTGGACCTTGCCGGTGGTGTAAGTATCACATATCAGGTCAAAGATGACAATCCATCGGATGAAGAGATGAGTGATACGATCTATAAGCTGCAAAAGCGTGTAGAACAGTATAGTACAGAGGCAAGTGTATATCAGGAGGGAAGCGACCGTATTAATATCGAGATTCCTGGTGTTACAGATGCCAATGAGATTTTAGACGAACTTGGACAGCCGGGTTCCCTGTATTTTATTGCGCAGACAGGCAGTGACGGCTCAGCAAACTATAGTCAGGTGAACAGTACGGGAGATGCGTCCAAAGATTATCAGCTTAACAAGACAATTGAAGAATTGCAGGCAGACGGTTCTATTGTACTGAGTGGCAATGATGTGAAAAGTGCCCAGGCTCAGACAACAGAAGACCAACTGACAAAGAATAAACAGAATGTTGTATCTCTTACATTTACAAAAGAGGGAACAACAAAGTTCGCAGATGCAACAACAAAAGCACTGGCAGCAAAACAGAGCATTGGTATCTATTATGATGGAGCATTTGTAAGTGTTCCGAATGTACAGGCAGCCATTACAAATGGACAGGCTCAGATCAGTGGTAACATGACCTATGAAGAAGCAGATGCGCTTGCTTCTACAATCCGTATCGGTGGTCTGAAACTGGAACTGGAAGAGTTGCGTTCTAATGTTGTAGGAGCCCAGCTTGGTGAGCAGGCAGTTGCGACCAGTTTAAAAGCCGGAGCAATCGGACTTGCAATTGTATTTGTATTCATGTGTTGTGTATACTTGCTTCCGGGACTTGCATCCGGACTTGCACTTTTAATCTATACAGGACTTGTACTTGTAATCCTGAATGCATTTGAAGTAACATTGACACTTCCGGGTATTGCCGGTATCATTCTTGGCATTGGTATGGCAGTAGATGCCAACGTTATCATCTTCGCTCGTGTACGTGAAGAGATGGTACGCGGAAGAAGTGTAAAGAATTCTCTGAAGATTGGTTTCCAGAAAGCTTTATCAGCAATCTTAGATGGTAATATTACGACTCTGATTGCAGCAGTTGTATTGTGGTTCAAAGGTTCCGGTACAGTAAAAGGATTCGCGCAGACACTTGCAATTGGTATCATCGCATCTATGTTTACAGCACTTGTTATTACAAGATTGATCGTAAATGCATTTTATGCAGTTGGACTTAGAAGTGAAAAATTATATTATCGTCCAAAGAAAGAGCGTGAGCCAATCGATTTCCTTTCAAAGAAAAAAGTGTTCTTTACAATTTCTCTTGTATTAATTGCAGCAGGAGTGATCACAATCGGTGTCAATGCAGGAAGAGGAAAAGGAGCATTTGCATACAGCCTTGAATTCCAGGGCGGTACATCTACAAATGTAACATTTGATAAAGATTACTCTATTGATGAGATTGATAAGGAAATTGTTCCGGTTGTAGAAAAGGTAACTGGAGATAACAATGTTCAGACTCAGAAAGTAGCCGGAACCAATCAGGTTATTATCAAGACAGTTACACTGGATCTTGACAAGCGTGAAGCACTGAATAAGGCTATGGTTGATAACTTCGGTGTGGACGAATCAAAGATCACGGCAGAAAATATCAGTTCTACAGTAAGTAATGAGATGCGAAGAGATGCAGTTATCGCGGTTGTTATTGCGACAATCTGTATGCTTCTGTATATTTGGTTCCGATTCAAAGATATCCGTTTCGCTACCAGTGCGGTACTTGCTCTTTTACATGACGTCCTTGTTGTAGTAGGATTCTATGCAATTGCAAGAATCTCTGTTGGTAATACATTTATCGCGTGTATGCTGACAATCGTTGGATATTCCATCAACGCGACCATTGTTATCTTTGACCGTATCCGAGAGGAAATGCGTGGTAAGACAAAGAGCAGTGATGTTGCAGCAGTTGTAAACAAGAGTATCACACAGACGCTGACAAGAAGTATCTATACATCTCTTACAACATTTATCATGGTAGCAGTACTTTACGTCATGGGTGTAAGTTCTATCAAGGAGTTTGCACTTCCATTGATGGTCGGAGTTGTATGCGGAGCTTACTCATCTGTATGTATCACAGGAGCGCTGTGGTATGTAATGAAACGCTTCAAGAAGTAATTTTAAATACTATAGAACAGCCAAAGTCATATTTTATGGCGAGGCTGTTCTTTTCTTAAAGTAAATATTTGTAAAGTAAATAAAATGATGTTGGAGATTCCTGTCGAAAGTGTAGTATTTACTTTGCAAATATTTATTTGGATAAAACAGGAGAGACGAAAATTATGGAACGCTGGGTACTTTTAAGAAAAGGTGCTGATTTTGAGGCTATCAGTAAGAAATTTCATATTAGTCCGAGACTGGCCAGTCTGATTCGTAACCGGGATGTTATTGGAGATGAAGCAATCAACCAATATCTGAACGGTACAATTGCGGAACTCTACGATGGAATGCAGATGAAGGGTATGCCACAGGCGGTGGAAATTCTGACTGAAAAAATCAGGGACCGGGAAAAAATCCGTGTCATTGGAGACTATGACTGTGATGGGATCAATGCGACATATATTCTTTTAGAAGGTCTGGAAAAGCTTGGCGCAAAGGTGGACAGCGATATCCCGGATCGTATCAAAGATGGATATGGATTAAATCAGCATCTGATTGACCGGGCACATGAAGATGGAATTGATACGATCATCACCTGCGATAACGGAATTGCGGCAGCGAAAGAAATTGAGTATGGAAAAGCGCTTGGTATGACGATCATCGTAACAGACCATCATGAAGTGCCGTACAAGGAAAATGAAGCGGGAAGAAGATACATTTTACCGCCGGCAGATGCAGTTGTTGACCCAAGGCAGGAAGGATGTGAATATCCATTTAAAGGATTATGTGGTGCAGCGGTTGCATACAAGCTTGTAGAGGCGCTCTGTGAGGCAAATGGTCAGGACGTGGCGGATCTGGATTATCTTTTGGAAAATGTTGCAATTGCAACAGTGGCAGATGTGATGGATCTGACAGAGGAAAATCGAATTCTGGTGAAGCAGGGTCTTGAGATGCTAAAGAGGACCTCTAATCCGGGATTACGTGCCCTGATCCAGTGTATCGGGCTGGAGGGAAAAAAGATTCAGGCATATCACATCGGATTTATTCTTGCTCCGTGTCTGAATGCCAGTGGTAAGCTGGATACGGCAAAAAGAGCATTGGCACTGCTTCGGGCAAAGACAGAGCGGGAGGCAGATATGCTGGCAGGTGATCTGAAAGCATTGAATGAAAGCCGTAGAGATATGACAGACCGCGTTGTAGATGAGGCAATGGCGAAAGTGGAACAGACAGATATCCGGGGGGATAAGGTGCTTGTCATCTATCTGCCGGATTGTCATGAAAGCCTTGCCGGCCTTGTGGCTGGACGTGTGAGAGAAAATTACTATCGTCCGGTATTTGTATTGACGGATTCCGAAGATGGAGTCAAAGGATCGGGAAGATCGATTGAAAGCTATTCCATGTATGAAGAACTGACAGGCTGTGGGGATCTTCTGACAAAATTCGGCGGACATCCGATGGCGGCAGGACTTTCAATTGATAAAGAAAATGTTGAGAAATTCAAAAGAAGGCTGAATGATCAGTGTACGCTTTCTGAAGAAGAGCTGACAGAAAAAGTAGTGATCGATATGGAGCTGCCATTTACTGCTATTACGGAACATTTTATAGAAGAACTTGAATACCTGGAACCGTTTGGAAAAGGTAATACAAAACCGGTTTTTGCGGCAAGAGGCGTCTTCATGCAGCATGTGAAGATCATCGGAAAAAATAAAAATGTTGCAAAAGCAACAGCAATCGATGCGGCGGGAAACCGGATGGAAGCCATCTGTTTTTATGATGCACAGAAATTTGTAGAACAGTGTGAAAGAAATAATGGGAAAATGTCCATTACATTTTATCCTGGAATCAATGAATTCCGGGGAGAAAGACAAATTCAGATTGTAATTACTCATTATCGATAGATTTTTTTTGAAAAATGGAACAAATAATGCTATACTAAAAGATATACTTTACCTTGAAAGAGAAGAAGGAGAGAATAATTATGAAACCGATAGAAGATTATGTAGTAAGTATTCCGGATTTTCCAGAACCGGGGATCATATTTCGTGATGTGACAAGTGTATTACAGGACGCGGAAGGACTGCATCTTGCAATTGATCTGATACAGGAAAAATTAGAAGGTCTTGACTTTGACGTAGTAGTCGGACCGGAATCCAGAGGATTTATTTTCGGGGTACCGATCGCATATAATCTGAAAAAGCCATTTATTCCGATTCGTAAAAAAGGAAAGCTCCCAAGAGAGACGGTTTCTGCAGAGTATGAATTAGAGTATGGCACAGCAACTATCGAGATGCACAAAGATGCGATCAAGCCGGGTCAGAGAGTTGTGATCATTGATGATCTGATCGCGACAGGCGGAACGAATGAGGCGATGATCCATTTGATTGAAGGTCTTGGCGGAAAGGTTGTAAAGACTGTGTTCTTAATGGAACTGGCAGGACTTCACGGACGTGACAGATTACAGGGGTATGATATAGATTCAGTTATTGTATATCCTGGAAAATAGAAAAAGATATACATTTGAGAGACTAGAGAGGGAAGGAGGCGTTAATATGTCAGAGAATAAAACAACATATGAGTCACTGGACGGCAAGATTGCTCCGGAAGCATTGCTGAAAGACACAAGAGGGAAACTTCAGATGGTAGATGGGCACGGGATCAAACAGGAGGCAGATTATGATGATCCGGATAAACTTTATGGCATGTTAATTGCCCGTATTCAAAAGTATCATCCGTCTGCGGATGTTACTCAGATCGAGAAGGCATATAATCTGGCAAAAAAAGCGCATGGAGACCAAAAGAGAAAGTCGGGAGAATCGTATATTATCCACCCGCTCTGGGTAGCAATCATTCTTGCGGATCTTGAGATGGATAAGGAGACAATTATCGCGGCTCTTCTTCATGACGTAGTGGAAGATACTCAGATTGGTGAGGATTATATCAAAGAGGAGTTTGGAGAAGAGGTAGCTCTTTTGGTAGACGGTGTTACGAAACTTGGCCGTGTAGCTTATTCTGCGGACAAACTGGAACTTCAGGCAGAGAATTTGAGAAAGATGTTCCTTGCTATGGCAAAGGATATCCGGGTTATTATCATTAAACTTGCGGACCGTCTGCATAATATGCGTACACTGCAGTTCATGACTCCGGCAAAACAGCAGGAAAAGGCTCGTGAGACAATGGATATTTATGCGCCGATCGCGGGAAGGCTTGGTATTTCTAAAATTAAGACAGAACTTGACGATCTGTCATTGAAGTATCTGAAACCAGATGTATTTTTTGACCTTGTAAATCAGATCAATGCCAGAAAAACAGAGCGTGAGGAATTTGTCCAACAGATTGTGGATGAAGTGTCCATGCATATGAAAAATGCGGGGATCAAAGCAGATGTAAATGGACGTGTAAAGCATTTCTTCAGTATTTATAAGAAGATGGTCAATCAGGATAAGACAGTAGATCAGATTTATGACCTGTTTGCAGTCCGTATCATTGTGGATTCTGTCAAAGACTGTTATGCGGCATTGGGAATTATCCATGAGATTTATACGCCGATTCCTGGAAGATTTAAAGATTATATTGCCATGCCGAAACCGAATATGTATCAGTCTCTGCATACAACGCTGATGAGTTCGATCGGTCAGCCGTTTGAGATCCAGATCCGTACACAGGAGATGCATAAGACAGCCGAATATGGTATTGCTGCTCACTGGAAGTATAAAGAGTCCGGTGGCAGCAAGAAAGGTGTTATGGCTGAAGAAGAGAAAATGAGCTGGCTCAGACAGATTTTGGAATGGCAGAGAGATATGTCTGACAACAAGGAATTCTTAAGCCTCATCAAAGGAGATCTGGATCTGTTTGCAGATGATGTGTACTGCTTTACACCGCAGGGGGATGTAAAGACATTGCCGACGGGGTCCACTCCAATCGACTTTGCTTATTCCATACACAGTGCAGTCGGCAATAAGATGGTCGGTGCCAGAGTGAATGGAAAGCTTGTTCCGATTGATTACAGAATCCAGAATGGAGACAGAATAGAAATTCTGACCTCCCAGAATTCGAAAGGACCAAGTCGTGACTGGCTGAATGTAGTCAAGAGTACACAGGCAAAAAATAAGATCAATCAGTGGTTCAAAAAAGAATTTAAAGAGAGCAATATTATCAAAGGAAAAGAGATGGTGGCCTCCTATTGCAAAGCAAAATCTCTCAACCTTTCTAATCTGCTCCAGCCAAAATATGAAGAGATCGTACAGAGAAAATATGGATTCAAGGACTGGGATTCTGTGCTTGCCGCGATCGGACATGGCGGCTTAAAAGAAGGACAGGTCGTGAATCGTCTGGCGGAAGAATATGGCAAGGATCACAAGCAGGAACTGACAGATGAAATTGTACTTGAAAAAGTTGCAGAGGCGGCTAAGAATAAAGTCCATATTGCCAAGTCCAAGAGTGGAATTGTCGTAAAAGGAATTGATGATGTGGCAGTCCGGTTTTCCAGATGCTGTAATCCGGTTCCGGGAGATGAGATTGTCGGATTTGTTACAAGAGGAAGAGGACTTTCGATTCACCGCACGGATTGTGTTAATATGATACATTTGACAGAAGCAGAACGTGCAAGACTGATTCCGGCTGAGTGGGAAGGAAATGTGGCAGAAGAGACAGGAGGTCAGTATCTGGCTGAGATCAAGATGTATGCAAGAGATCAGCAGGGACTTCTGATGAGTATTTCCAAAGTATTTACGGAGATGGAGATGGATGTCAAATCCTTAAATATCCGCACGAGCAAGCAGGGAACTGCGACCATCGAGGCTGGATTTATTGTGCATGGCCGAGAGGAACTTGCAAAAGTAATTGGTAAACTGCGTCAGATTGATGACGTGATCGATATTGAGAGAACAACAGGCTAGGAGGAAAGAAAAAGCAATGAAGATAGAGAAATTTTCCCTTGGGATTTTAGGGGCAAATTGTTACCTTTTGATAAATGAAGAGACAAAGGATACAGTTGTAGTGGATCCAGGTGGACATTCTAAGAAGTTTACAGCATACATTGAGGAAGAAAAACTTAACCTTGTGGCAATTCTTCTGACTCATGGACATTTCGATCATATTATGGGAATTGATTCTATTCTGGAAAACTGGAATATTCCGGTCTATGTAGAGGAAGAGGATCTTCCGATTATGACGGATCCAGAGCTGAATCTGTCTTCGTCTTACACGAATGGTTATTCCTTTGATGGTGCAAAACCGTTAAAAGACGGACAAAAACTGGAACTGGCAGGTGAGACGATAGAGGTCATTCATACACCGGGACATACGATGGGAGGCTGTTGCTATTATCTGCCTGTAGAACATGCAGTATTTAGTGGAGATACTTTATTCCAGCGTTCTGTCGGACGTACGGATTTCCCGAACAGCAGTCAGGATGCAATCGTACGTTCTGTAAGAGAACGACTGTTCGCACTTCCGGATGATACGATTGTTTATCCGGGACATATGGGTGAGACAAAGATAGAGTATGAGAAGCTTCACAACCCATATGTACAGGAGGGCTAAGAATGATCCGGGTTATATGCAATCAGGAGACATTTGTGTATAATGCATATCATATGGTGAAGGCTTTTTATCCATCGGAGACAGTTACGTCTTCGGTGGACGAAAAAGCCTCTAATTATGTAACCGTGGAATTTGCAGAAGATGGTACAGACGGGCAGAAAGAGGCGATGATTGAAATTGCAGACAGGCAGACAAATGACATGCCAGCGGAGAAATCTGCAATGAAAAAATATCTCGACCGGATGTTATACAAAAAGTTGTCAGAGCAAAGTGGCAGAACTCTTGCATGGGGAATCCTGATGGGAGTACGACCGACTAAAATTGCTATGAGAAAACTGGAAGAAGGTATGACACAGGAGACGTTTGTTCCATGGTTCCAGAAGGAAAATCTGGTGAGTGAAGAAAAAGCACATCTTGCATGGCAGATTGCAGGGAGAGAAAAAAAGCTTCTGGATCAGTTGGATTATGAAAATGGCTATAGCCTTTATGTGGGAATTCCATTCTGCCCAACGGTTTGCAGCTACTGTTCGTTTAGTTCTGGTGCATTAGGTGACTGGGAACACCGGGTAGAAGACTATCTGGCTGCACTTATGAAGGAACTGGAAGCAATTGCGAAAATGTCTGAAGGAAGAAAAGCTGACACTATTTACATGGGCGGCGGAACACCGACAACTTTGAATGCGGATCAGTTAGACCGGCTGCTTACATGTATTGATAGACATTTTGTAAGGGAAGGACTTCTGGAGTTTACGGTGGAAGCCGGACGACCGGACAGTATTACGAAAGAGAAACTTCAGGTGCTTCGAAATCACGGTATTAATCGAATTTCTATCAATCCTCAGAGCATGCAGCAGAAGACATTGGATACAATTGGGCGTAAGCATACTGTAGAACAAGTGTATGAAGCATTTCATATGGCGAGAAAGCTGGGATTTGATAATATCAATATGGATATTATTGCAGGACTTCCGGGAGAGACACCGGAGGATATGGAGGACACTCTAAGACAGATTGCGTTACTTGGACCTGATAATCTGACGGTACATTCCCTTGCAATTAAACGTGCAGCTAAAATGGGCCAGGAAGAGAGAGAAGGGAAACGATTAACGATCATACAAGATGAAATAGGTACGATGGTAGAGATGGCAGGAAATAAAGCCCGCCAGATGGGACTTTTTCCGTATTATCTGTATCGTCAGAAGAATATTGCCGGAAATTTTGAAAATGTGGGCTATGCAAAGGTTGACAAAGCAGGAATATACAATATACTAATTATGGAGGAAAAGCAATCCATTATTGCAGCAGGTGCAGGTGCGTCTACAAAAATCGTACTGAAAGAACCTGTCATAAATCCTGAAAGCAAAAAGAAGAAAAAAACCAGTCTGATCCGGCAGGAGAATGTAAAAGCAATCGATGCTTACATCAGCCGGGTGGACGAGATGATAGAACGAAAAGGAGAATGGCTATGGCGTTAAAGAAGAAACCAGTAACCGGTATGAAAGATGTAATGCCGGCAGAGATGGAAATCCGGGATTACCTGATCGGTCTGATTAAAGATACCTATAAAACATTTGGATTTCAATCTATGGAAACTCCATGTGTTGAGCATATCGAGAACCTGTGCAGCAAGCAGGGGGGAGATAACGAAAAACTGATCTTCAAGATTTTGAAACGTGGAGAAAAGTTAAAAATTGACGAGGCAAAAGAGGAAAATGATCTTGTGGATGGAGGACTTCGGTATGACCTGACGGTTCCTCTTGCAAGATATTATTCTAATCATGCAAATGAGTTGCCGTCTCCTTTTAAAGCACTTCAGATTGGAAGTGTATGGAGAGCAGACCGCCCGCAGAAAGGACGTTTCCGCCAGTTTGTGCAGTGCGATATCGATATATTAGGAGAGGCTTCCAATCTTGCTGAAATCGAGCTGATCCTTGCCACAACGGCGATGCTCGGGAAACTGGACTTTAAGAACTTTACTGTATGTATCAACGACCGTAATATATTGAAATCTATGGCTGCTTACAGTGGTTTTAAAGAGGAAGACTATGATGAAGTCTTCATTGTTCTGGATAAGATGGATAAGATCGGACCGGAAGGTGTCGAGGCAGAGCTTATTGAGATGGGATATACCAGGGAAAGTGTTAAGACCTACCTTTCTCTCTTTGATGAGGTTGCTTCCGATGTATCCGGAGTCCGTTACCTGAAAGATAAGCTTGGAGATTATCTGAGCGATGAGACAGCTGACGGTCTGGAATTGATTATGTCAAGTGTAGAAGCGGCAAAAGAGTGTGATTTTAAACTTCAGTTCACACCAACCCTCGTAAGAGGACAGTCCTACTATACCGGAACAATTTTTGAGGTAACTATGGACGACTTTGGCGGTTCTGTTGCCGGAGGCGGACGTTATGATAAGATGATCGGCAAGTTTACAGGGCAGGATACACCGGCATGCGGATTTTCCATTGGATTTGAGAGAATTGTCATGCTGCTTCTGGAAAATGGGTATAAAGTTCCGGGAGGACGTCAGAAAAAGGCATATCTTCTGGAGAAGAAGCTTCCGAAAGAGGCCATGTTGAAGGTACTTGCTCTTGCAAAAGCTGACCGAGAGGCAGGACGACAGGTGCTGATCGTCAATATGAAGAAGAATAAGAAGTTCCAGAAAGAGCAGCTAATAGAAGAGGGATATACAGAAATTGCAGACTGTTATGCAGATTCCGTAGACAGGCTGTAGAGAATAGAACGCACAAGTGAAAAAGGAGATATAGAAAAATGGCAGAGTCAATGCAGGGCTTAAAGAGAACCCACAGATGTGGGGAACTGTCAGCAGCTAACGTAGGCGAGACAGCGACCATTATGGGCTGGGTACAGAAAAATCGTAATAAAGGAGGTCTCGTATTTGTAGATGTAAGAGACCGTTCCGGAATTATCCAGGTTGTATTTGATGAAGGAAGTGTAGATGCAGCACTGATTGAGAAGGCTGCAAAGCTTCGCAGTGAATATGTTGTTGCAGTTGTAGGAAAAGTTGCAAAACGATCTGGTGCAGTCAATGAGAACATTGCAACAGGTGAAATTGAGATTATCCCAGAGGAGCTTCGTGTACTTTCTGAGTCAGAGACACCTCCGTTCCAGATTGAGGAGAATTCTAAGACAAAAGAAGAAGTCCGTCTGAAATACAGGTATCTGGATCTTAGAAGACCGGATATGCAGCGCAATCTCATGATGAGAAGCAAGGTGGCTACACTTGCACGTCAGTTTATGGCAAATGAAGGATTCCTTGAGATTGAGACACCGGTACTCATCGGAAGTACACCGGAGGGAGCAAGAGATTACCTTGTACCAAGCCGCGTTCATCAGGGACATTTTTATGCACTTCCACAGTCACCACAGCTATTTAAGCAGCTTTTAATGTGTTCTGGTTATGACAGATATTTCCAGATTGCAAAATGTTTCCGTGACGAGGATCTTCGAGCAGACCGTCAGCCAGAGTTCACACAGATGGATATGGAGCTGTCTTTCGTAGATGTTGATGATGTCATTGATGTCAATGAAAGATTCCTTGCGATGCTGTTTAAAGAAGTTCTTGGTGTGGAAGTTCCGCTTCCGATTCCGAGAATGACATGGCAGGAGGCTATGGATCGTTACGGTTCCGATAAACCGGATACAAGATTCGGCATGGAGCTTGTCAATGTGACAGATGTTGTAAAAGACAGTGAATTTGTCGTATTCAAAGGTGCCATTGAGAATGGTGGAACTGTCCGTGGTATCAATGCAAAAGGTCAGGGCGGTATGGCACGTAAAAAAATCGACAAACTGGTAGATTATGCAAAAGATTACGGTGCAAAGGGACTGGCTTACATTGCAATCCATGAAGATGGAACTGTAAAATCTTCTTTCGCAAAATTTATGACAGAGGATGAGCAGAAGAACTTGATTCAGGCTATGGACGGTGAGAATGGTGATCTGCTTCTCTTTGCAGCAGATAAGAATAAAGTTGTATGGGATGTATTAGGTGCGCTTCGTCTGGAACTTGCACGCCAGATGGATCTTTTAGATAAGAATGAGTATAAATTTATGTGGATCACAGAGTTCCCGCTTCTTGAGTGGAGTGAAGAACAGAACCGTTTCACAGCAATGCATCACCCATTTACAATGCCGATGGAAGAAGATCTTCAGTACATCGACAGTGATCCGGGAAGAGTCCGTGCAAAAGCATACGATATTACTCTGAATGGAAATGAGATTGGTGGAGGAAGTGTGCGAATCTTTAACCCTGAGATTCAGAGCAAGATGTTCGAGGTGCTTGGATTTACACCAGAGCAGGCACAGGAGCAGTTCGGATTCCTCCTGACAGCATTCAAGTATGGAGTACCGCCACACGCAGGACTTGCATATGGACTGGATCGTCTTGTTATGCTCATGGCAAAACAGGATAGCATTCGTGACGTGATAGCATTCCCGAAGGTAAAAGATGCTTCGGATCTTATGACAGAGGCTCCAACAAAAGTTGATCAGAAACAGCTTGATGAATTGGGACTTTCAGTGGTAGAAGAGGAAGAATAAAAAAATCCCACCCGGATATTCTTGCGTTGAAGAATACCGGATGGGATTTTTTATTAAATTATTGATCTTTTGGTGAGCGTCCATCTTTGTGTTTATTCCAGATGTTAAATGCGATCAAAAGACCGGCTGTGTATAAGATGCTGATCAGAATTGCCGGACTGTCTTTCAAAAAATAAATAACTAAGACTGCGGCAATTAACGCAATGGTCATCTGGAATGCAATCCAGATTCTTTTTTCACGAATTTCTCTGGCATGCTGCTGGGATTCCAGACGCTTCTGTTCTAATTTTAAGTATTCCATCAAGTCCTTGTCCGGAATACGGGAAAGTATAATTTCATCGCGAACAAGTCTGGCTTCGCGGCGGGAGTGGATATTTGCAATTTTAGCAGAAAAACGGGCAAAAAATCCGGAGGAATCACGTTCTTTTTCAGCTTTGTCAAACGGATCCATTTCAGAATCCAAGTTATAAGCAGATTCCGTTCCTGGAGCAGTAGCATTATTGATGACAGATGCATTTTCCCGGGCAGTTGTGCTACCGGAAGCAGACGTATCTTCCTGGATAGTTGAACTTTTAGAAGCAGACGTATCTTTCTGGATAGTTGTGCTGCTAGAAGCAGATGTATCTTCCTGACCAGATGCATTTTCTGTGGCAGATGTATCTTTCTGACCAGATATAGTTTCTGTAGCAGATGCATGATCTATTGTAGTTATATTTTCTTCTGTAGTTGTATTTCCTTCTGTAATTGTCTCTGACATAACAGACCTCCTATGTGAATTATATATATCAGCTGGGAGATGACTCCCACCTCGCAGCAATAATGCCGAGGCATTCTTGAATCATCGTTTTGTTTATCATAACAGCAAAAAAAATAAAAAACAACTGATTTTCCAAGATTAGTCTTATTAAAAGAAAGAAGATTAGAGACTTTCATATATGAGAAGTGTGCAAAAAAATGGAATAAAATATATTGCATCAAAAATTTTGAAAAAAATTAAAAAAAGCTGTTGACAAAAGTCTGATTATCCTGTATAGTATGTATTGTTCCAAGGAACACAAGAAACAAACGGAACAATATAATGAATGCGACAGTGGCTCAGTTGGTAGAGTACGACCTTGCCAAGGTCGGGGTCGCGGGTTCGAACCCCGTCTGTCGCTCTTAAAAAAATCTCAATCTTCGAATTGAGATTTTTTGTATATACGGGTATAATAATGAAAGGTGAAGATGCTATGTAAAAACATGGCATTTTTTTCTATAGGAAAACCAGGGGGCATGAGAGGAAAAGATGGAGAAAGATATTCATGATATTGTAAGAAGAGACTATGCCAATATAGCTTTGGAAAAGAAAGAAAATAGCATTGTTAATGATAGAAAAGAAAATCAGGTTGTATCTGCTACCGTGGGATATACACCGGAAGAACTGGCGCTGGCACCGGAAGGGGCTAATATGGGGCTGGGGTGTGGTAATCCACATCGAAAAGCAGCAATTCAGCCAGGAGAGATTGTGCTGGATCTGGGATCTGGAACAGGGCTTGACTGTTTTATTGCGGGAAAGACAGTTGGAAGAAGAGGACGTGCCATTGGTGTGGACATGACACCGGAGATGCTTTCAAAAGCCAGAAGTATTGCAAAGGAAAACCGGATACGAAATGTAGAATTTCGCCTGGGAGAGATTGAAAATCTTCCGGTGGCGGATAATACAGCAGATGTCTGTATTTCAAACTGTGTGATCAATATGTCGGATAATAAATGGAGAGTATACAGAGAGATATTCCGGGCTTTGAAGCCGGGAGGGCGTATCTCTATCTGCGATATTGTAATCATGAAAGAGCTGACACAAGAGATGAAAGAAGATGAAGCCATGCATTCCTGCTGAGTATCAGGGGCTTCTTCGGTAGAAGAACTGGAAGAGATTATCCGCAGTGCCGGATTTGAAAATATTGAGATACAGACAAAACCGGTGTCTAAGGAGTATGAAGAACGCTGGGGACGTGGATTGTCGGTAGGAGAATATATTATGTCGTCTGCAATTACTGCCAGTAAACCATGCGAGGGTTAAAAATTTGTAATATGATAAGATAGTTAGACAACAGGAGGATGAAAAATGAGCAAGCCAGATAAGATTAAGATTGGACTTTTAGGACTGGGGACAGTTGGAAGCGGAGTATATAAATTGATTGAGAAACAAAAAGATGAATTTTACAAAAAGGCAGGAGCAGATGTTGAGATTGTAAAGATTCTTGTACACAATATGGAGAAAAAGCGTGAAGGTGTGGATCCATCTCTTCTTACCGATAACTGGAGAGATATTATTGATAATGATGAGATCCAACTCGTAATTGAGGTGATGGGTGGAATTGAGCCGGCAAGAACCATGATCCTGGATGCTTTAAATGCAGGGAAAAATGTTGTGTCTGCTAATAAAGATCTGATTGCTGAGCACGGAAAAGAACTTCTGGATGCAGCAGAAGAGCATGGTGTGGATTTTCTGTTTGAGGCTGCAGTAGCCGGAGGAATCCCGATCATCCGTCCGTTAAAGCAATGCCTGGCGGCAAATGAGATTGATGAAGTCATTGGAATCATGAATGGTACAACAAACTATATCCTGACAAAGATGTTTGAAGACAATATGGATTTTGATGAAGCATTGGCAAAAGCGACAGAGCTTGGATATGCAGAGGCGGACCCGACAGCAGATATTGAAGGATTAGATGCCGGACGTAAAGCAGCAATTCTGGCTTCCATTGCATTTCATTCCAGAGTTGTGTTCAAGGATGTATATACAGAGGGAATTACAAAGATTTCTTCAAGAGACATAGCATATGCAAAAGAATTTGGCAATGTTATCAAATTACTTGGCGTGGCTCATAATACAGAAGATGGAATTGAAGTGGGTGTTTATCCGATGATGATTTCACAGAATCACCCACTGGCATCTGTCAGAGATTCTTTCAATGCCGTATTTGTGCATGGAGATGCAGTTGGAGATGTAATGTTCTATGGACGTGGTGCTGGAGAGTTCCCGACTGCCAGTGCAGTTGTCGGAGATGTGATCGACGTAGTGCGTGACACGCAGTATCACTGTACCGGAAGAATCAGTTGTACCTGTTATCGGACAACACCAGTCAAGAATTTTAAGAATGTGAAAAATAAATTTTTCCTCCGTATGCAGGTGGAGAATAAACCTGGAGTTCTGGCATCCATTGCCATGGTATTTGGTGTTCATAAGGTCAGCATTACAAAAGTCATGCAGAAGGAACAGTGCGAGAACGCTGATGTAGCTGAACTTGTTATTGTAACAGAGGCTGTCAAAGAAAGCCAGATGCTGGATTCTCTGGAGCATCTCAAAGATATGGAGACAATTCGCGAAGTCAGCAGTGTCATTCGTGAATATTAGTAGAAATATTGGAGGTTTAGGTTTGGAAGAAAGTGTAAAGGTCAATCCGCTTGCAACAGAGAAGATCGAGCGGTTGATATTAAAATTCTCCATCCCGGCAATCATCAGTATGCTGGTCAGCTCGCTTTATAATATTGTAGACCAGATATTTATTGGACAAGGTGTAGGACTTCTTGGAAATGCAGCGACTAATATCGCATTTCCAATTACGATTATTTGTACTGCAACGGCATTGCTTCTTGGGATTGGAAGTGCTTCAAATTTTAATCTGTCCTCGGGGGCAGGAGAGCAGGAATGTGCGTGCAGGTATGCAGGGACAGGACTTGCAATGCTGATGCTTTGCGGTGTGACGATCGCGGTCATCGTATTATTGTTCTTAGATCCGCTGCTTCATGTATTCGGTGTTACAAAAGACGTCCTGCCTTATGCACAGGATTATACAGGGATTACAGCATTTGGCATTCCTTTTCTGATCCTGACGACAGGGGGGAATCATCTGATCCGTGCAGACAGAAGCCCGACTTATTCTATGATTTGTATGCTTACGGGGGCAATCATCAATACGATTCTGGATCCACTGTTTATTTTTGGATTCCATTGGGGAATTAAAGGAGCTGCATGGGCAACTGTAATCGGTCAGATTGCGTCGGGGTGTCTGGTAATTGTGTATTTTGTACGTTTTAAAAAGATGGGACTGACAGCGGAGATGCTAAAGCCCCGTGGAATGTATATCAAAGGCATTCTCACACTTGGTATGGCTTCATGCATCAATCAGATAGCTATGGCAATCGTGCAGATCGTGTTAAATAATACATTGAGATATTATGGTTCTCTTTCTGTATATGGATCCGATATTCCACTGGCGTGTGTCGGTGTAATTGCAAAAGTCAATATGGTGTTTATGGCAATCTGTATCGGTCTTGCCCAGGGATGCCAGCCAATCTGGGGTTTTAATTATGGAGCAGGCAATTATGTGAGAGTCAGACACACATATAAGCGATCCATGCAGATAGCGCTTGCGGTCGGCGGTATCTGTTTTGTGTGCTTTCAAGTATTTCCAAGACAGATCGTCAGTATTTTCGGAAATGGAAGCGAAGAATATTTCCGGTTTGCAGAGAGGTATTTCCGCATTTATATGTTTATGACGTTTGTAAATGGAATCCACCCTGTCTGCTCGCAGTTTTTCACTGCAATCGGAAAAGCTACAAAGGGAGCAGTTGTGTCTCTGACGAGACAGATCTTATTTCTTTTGCCACTCATTATTATATTCCCGATATTTATCGGAATTGATGGTGTAATGTATGCAGGTCCGATCGCGGACGGAACGGCAGCAGTAGTTGCAATTGTGCTTGCGAGAAGTGAGATAAAAAAGATGAGCTGATAAGTAAAGAGAAGGTTGTCAGGATCTGGGATTAAAAGAAAGGATAAGGCGTATGCAAAAGAAGAGAACGATAGGATTTATGTTCAAGCAGATAAATAATGTATATGAGAAGGAATTTAATAACCGGCTGCGTACGCTTGGTATTACCGCATCCCAGTGTGCAGTACTGGATTATCTGTTTGACTGTGAGAAAGAAGAAGTGACACAGAGGGACATTGAAAAAGGACTGAATCTCAGAAATCCTACCGTGACCGGTCTGCTGAAACGGCTGGACGAAAAGGGATATATTTTATCAGTTCCAAGTAATACAGATAAGCGCTGCAAGAACATTTACCTGACGGAGAAAGCTTACGATATCCAGAGACGCATGGAGAATCAGAGACGGAAGCTGGATAAGATGCTGACAATCGGAATGAATAAAAAAGAAATTGAGGCTTTGGAGAAAATGCTGAACAAAGTATTGTATAATATTGCAGAGCCGTAGGAAATATAAAAGGTATCATGTATGAAAATGCATGGTGCCTTTTTTGATAAAAGACAATCATTTAAAACAGTTGCATTAAACTAACTACTATGATATTATAAACATGCAAATGATAATCAAAATCAATTACGGATGAGGATATGCGATGTCAAAGGAAGTAGTGTCTTATATGTTATCTGGTATGGATAATATGAAAAGTCTGCAGGTTCAGTTGATTCTGCAGTGTGCGCCGTTTCTGAAAGGAATCAAGATTGCCTGTATTTTGAATATTACGGAAGAAAACAGTAGAGAGCTTTATGAAATTCTGGAAGGAACAGGGATCAAATTAAAAATTCTGACAAGAAATCATGGAAAATGTCTTGTATTTTTGTACCGGCATGATTCATTTTCCAGATATTTGAAACGGACAGATGTCAGGGAATTTTTAGGTTCCTACGGATATGAGGACGTAGAACCGGAGAAAATGCTGGAACGCCTCTCGAAACGTGTCTGCCAGTATTCAGATGGAGAAATCTGTTTCCCACATGAGATAGGAGCATTTTTAGATTATCCGATCGATGATGTAAAATGTTTCATTGAAAAAGACGGAAAAGACAGTCTGTTTTCCGGATACTGGAAAGTCTATAACAATCCAGGGAGAGCAAAAATGATTTTCTGGGCGTATGATAAGGCAAAGACCAGTGCGGTAAATGAATATCTGGTTGGAAAAAGCATTCGGGATATTGCATGTATAGCTGCTTAAAAGCAAAAATTGATGACACAGATAAAACAGGAGGAGATAAAATTATGAGTATTTCAGTCGTATATTGGAGTGGAACAGGAAACACACAGGCAATGGCAGAGGCAATCGGAGAAGGAATTGAAGAAAATGGTGCACAGGCAAAAGTGATGTCTGTAGATCAGGCAAGCGTGGATGCACTGGCAGGAGAGGATGTATTTGCACTTGGATGCTCTGCAATGGGTGCAGAAGAACTGGAAGAGTCTGAGATGGAGCCATTTGTAGCAGAGCTGGAAGGAAAAGTAAGCGGAAAGAAAATTCTCTTATTTGGATCTTATGGCTGGGGAGACGGTGAGTGGATGAGAAGCTGGTGTGATCGCATGAAAGCGGCAGGAGCCGAGCTTGTGGAAGAGGAAGGTGTGATTGCAAACGAGGCACCGGGAAGTGCAGAATTAAATGCATGTAAAGCAGCAGGAGCAAAACTGGCCGGCATTTAAACGGAAAGGACAGGTGGCTTAAATGAGTGTGGTAATTATCGGTGGCAACGAGAGAATGGAACAGCAATACAAGCAGATCTGCAAAAAACACAAATGCAAGGCGAAGGTATTTACAAGAATGTCCGGAAATTTGAAGACACAGATCGGACAGCCAGATCTGATTATATTATTTACGTCGACCGTAGCACATAAGATGGTACATTGTGCATTGAAAGAGGCAGAACGTTATAATATCCGTGTGGAACGTGCACATTCCAGCAGTGCAAGTGCACTGGAAAATGTACTTCAGGGATGTTGCTGATTTCTAACGTGCCTGGTAGAAAGTAAGTCATGGATTTGCATGATATGTACCTCCAAGCAAGAATGTAAGGAATTTTTGAAACAAAAAATAGATATGTTTTCACAGACAGAAAGAGGAATACGAAAATTAATAAAGGTATTCCTCTTTTTTTTATATGCATTTCATGCTAAAATATCATAGGATTATCAGGCGGCAAGGATGCCACTGACAGGTTTGAACAGGAACTATCATGGAGGAGACAAAAAATGAGTTATGCCGATCAGGTATTTAAAAATATGTGCCGCGACATTATTGATAATGGTACAGATACAAGAGGAGAAAAAGTACGTCCGGTGTGGGAAGACGGAACTCCGGCTTATACAGTGAAAAAATTCTGTGTTGTAAACCGGTATGATCTGTCTAAGGAATTTCCGGCACTGACACTTAGAAGAACTGCGATTAAGAGCTGTACAGATGAACTTTTATGGATCTGGCAGAAAAAATCGAACAACATTCATGATCTGAACAGTCATATCTGGGACAGCTGGGCAGATGAGAATGGATCCATCGGAAAAGCATATGGCTATCAGATGTCTGTGAAGCACCAGTATAAAGAAGGGATGTTTGATCAGGTAGACCGCGTGATCTATGATCTGAAGAATAATCCATACAGCAGAAGGATTATGACCAATATTTATGTGCATCAGGATCTTCACGAGATGAATCTTTATCCGTGTGCATACAGTATGACGTTCAATGTTACGAAAAAGGAAGGCCATGAAAAGCTTACGCTGAATGGAGTACTGAATCAGAGATCTAACGATGTTCTGACTGCAAATAACTGGAATGTATGTCAGTACGCTGTGCTTTTGCATATGCTGGCGCAGGTATGTGATATGGAAGCAGGAGAGCTGGTTCATGTGATCGCAGATGCGCACATTTATGATCGTCATATTCCGCTTGTAGAAGAGCTGATAAAAAGAGAGCCTTACCCGGCACCGAAATTCTGGTTAAACCCGGAAGTGAAGGACTTTTATGATTTTACGCCGGATGATGTGAAACTGATTGATTACGAGACACACGACCAGATTAAAAATATTCCGGTAGCAGTGTAAAATGCTTTGGAAATAGTAAAAATAAAATGAGGAGGAGTGGTGCAGATGAATTTGATTGTAGCAGTGGATAAAAACTGGGCGATTGGAATGAATAACAAACTATTAGTTAGCATTCCACAGGATATGAAGTTTTTCCGTGAGACGACAAAGGGGAAGGTCGTTGCAATGGGAAGAAAGACACTGGAGAGCTTTCCGGGGGGACAGCCACTAAAAAACCGTGTCAATGTAGTTCTGACATCTGATAAGAATTATCAGGTAAAAGGAACGGTTGTTGTTCATACAATCGAAGAGATGGTAGAAGAACTTAAGAAGTATGAAGATGAAGAGATATTTGTGATCGGTGGAGAGAGCATTTACAGACAGCTTCTGCCATACTGCAAGACGGCATATATTACAAAAATCGATCACGCTTATCAGGCGGATACATTTTTCCCAGATCTGGATCAGGATCCACAGTGGCAGATGACCAAGATCAGTGATGAGCAGACGTATTTTGATTTGGAGTATGTATTTACAATTTACGAGAGGGTATCATGAGAATTTTAAATGTAACAGCGCAGAAACCGAACAGCACCGGAAGCGGAATTTTTCTGATGGAGCTTATGAAGGAATTTGCAGAAGTGGGACATGAGCAGGCACTGGTGGCTGGTGTGTACCCGCAGGAGGAAACTCCATTGCCGGATCACGTAGCATTTTATCCGGTATATTTTGAACAGGGGATTTTGAATTTTCCGATTGTGGGGATGTCGGATGAGATGCCATATCCAAGTACCAGGTACCGGGATCTGACACCAAAGATGGAAGTGGCATTCAAAGAAAGTTTTTTGAAACAGTTGGATGAGGCAGTAAGAGATTTGAATCCGGATTTGATTTTGTGCCATCATCTTTATCTTTTGACTGCCATCGTACGGGAACATTTTCCAGACCGGAAGGTCTTTGGCTTTTGCCATAATACAGATTTGCGGCAGATGCAGAAGACAGATTTGGAACGGGAGTACATTACGGGGCAGATTCGAAGACTTGATCGGATTTTTGCACTGCATGCAGAGCAGAAGCGGACCATTCAGGATATTTATGATGTGCCGAAAGAAAAAATACAGGTGATTGGAATGGGGTATAACAGCCATATTTTCAAGAATGAAAGCCTGCGTGTGAATGACGGTGTGACAAGAATTGCATTTGCCGGAAAGATTTCTGTGAAAAAAGGAGTGGAAAGCCTGATCCGGAGCCTGGATTATCTGGGATATGAAAAGGAAAGGATTGAGCTTTTGCTTGCCGGAGGAGCTGGGAATGAAGAAGAGTATGAGCAGATAATAGAGCTTGCGAAAAAATGCCCGTATAAGGTGACATTTTTAGGAAAGCTTCCACAGAAAGAGCTGGCGAAGGTCTACAATTCCTGTGACATCTTTGCACTTCTGTCATTCTCTGAAGGACTGCCGCTTACGGTCATTGAGGCGCTTGCATGCGGAGACAGAGTAGTCATGACAGACCTGCCCGGAGTGAAAGAATGGATTGATACTTATGCGCCGGGTGCGGATATAAGATATGTGACACTGCCATTGATGCGTAATGTGGACGAGGCAGTTCCTGCGACGCTACCGGATTTTGAAAGGCGGATTGGTCAGAGAATCTGGGAGTCTGTGGAGGCAGGTAAAACAAAAGAAGTAGATGTCAGCGGACTTTCCTGGACAAAAATCGCAGGCGAAGTGCTGAAAGTATTATCTCTGACATCATAAAATATATCAAGAAAACAGATGAAAAATGTCATTGACAGTAACACACAGTTATGATTATAATATATAAAAATATTCGATAAAACAGTTTTGTGAAATGCAATGACGGGGAGGAGTACATAGATACCGGAAGCTAAGAGAGAAGACGGGTGGTGTAAGTTTTCATGAAGGGTTTATGGAAGTAGCCTCTGAGCAGTGAACCGAAAAGATGAATGGCTGATAGTGCTTTTGAAATAAAGCCTCTACAGTTATATGATCTGAGTAGACTTCAACGTCTGTCCCGACGTTACAAGGGAGCAATATCGGATAATCGTTATGGTTTCCCGTATTGACATGAGTGCAGAGAGGATTCTCTGAATTTAGGTGGTAACACGGATGGTATATTCGCCCTAAGCTATTTCGCTTAGGGCGTTTTTCTATATCTGACGGGAAATGCATACTCTGTTGGATATTCATGACGAAGCAAAATCTGGGAATGTTAAAGGAGGAAGACATTTATGAAGAAAATCAGTGGCAATAAGTTATTAGTAAAAGCCTTAAAAGAAGAAGGAGTAGATACTCTGTTCGGTTATCCTGGGGCATGTACCATTGATATCAGTGACGAACTTTACAAGCAGGATTTTACGAAAGTAATCTTGCCAAGGCAGGAAGTGGCACTTGTCCATGAGGCCGATGCCTATGCAAGATCTACCGGAAAAGTCGGTGTTTGCCTTGTTACAAGTGGTCCGGGAGCAACGAACTTGGTAACAGGTCTTGCAACAGCATATTATGACAGTGTTCCGCTTGTGTGCTTCACCGGGCAGGTGTCCAGACATCTGATTGGAAATGATGCATTTCAAGAGGTTGACATTGTAGGGATTACAAGAAGTATCACCAAATATGGAGTAACGGTGCGAAATAGAGAAGACCTTGGAAGAATTTTAAAAGAAGCATTTTACATTGCAAGAACAGGACGTCCAGGTCCGGTCCTTATCGATCTTCCAAAAGATGTTATGGGAGAACTTGGAAGCGCAGAATATCCGGAAACTGTTAATATCCGTGGTTATAAGCCGAATACAAGCGTACATATCGGACAGTTAAAACGTGCGATCAAAATGCTTGGACGTGCAAAGAAACCATTATTTTTAGCAGGTGGAGGTGTGATTATTTCCCGTGCAAACGAAGTATTTACCAAATTGGTGGAGAAGACGAATATTCCGGTCGTAACAACAGTAATGGGACGCGGGGCAATTCCGACAAACCACCCACTCTACATCGGAAATCTTGGAATGCATGGAGCATATGCCTGCAATATGGCTGTCAGTGATTGTGATCTGCTGTTTTCAATCGGAACGAGGTTCAATGACCGAATTACCGGAAAGCTGCATTCATTTGCACCGAATGCACAGATTGTACATATCGATATTGATACAGCTGCAATTTCAAAAAATGTACAGGTAGATATTCCGATTGTTGCGGATGCAAAAGATGCGCTCGAGAAGATGTTAGAGTATGTAGAGCCGAAAGAGACAACAAAGTGGCTGGAACAGATTGAAAGCTGGAAAGAGGAACATCCTCTGAAAATGAAGGAAAAACCGATCATGACACCTCAGGATATTATTGAGACGATCAACCGTATGTTTGATGAAGCAATTATTGTAACTGATGTAGGACAGCATCAGATGTTCACGGCTCAGTTTGCTGAGATTACACAGAAGAAGAGACTTCTTATGTCAGGTGGACTTGGAACAATGGGGTATGGACTTCCGGGAGCAATCGGTGCTAAAATCGGTAATCCGGATGTACCGGTTATTTCCATCTCCGGTGACGGTGGGATGCAGATGAATATTCAGGAACTTGCAACAGCAGTATTAGAGGAACTTCCAATCATTAGCTGTATTTTTAATAATTATAACCTTGGAATGGTTCGCCAGTGGCAAAAATTATTCTATGGAAAACGTTACTCTATGACGAACTTACGATCCGGTGCTGCAAGCAGAAGGGCAGCAGATGATGAGAATTTTGAATATCCGGAGTATACTCCGAACTTTATCAAACTGGCAGAAAGTTATGGCGCAGTAGGAATCCGTGTGGAGAAAAAAGAAGATATTGAGCCTGCATTCAGAGCAGCACTTGAAAATAAACACAGACCGACGATTATTGAGTTTATGATTGATCCAGAGGATCTTGTATATCCAATGATCAAACCGGGCGGAACTCTGGAAGAGCTGCTCATGGATTGTTAGAAGGGAGAATCGAATTATGAGTGGAACAAATAATGGAATGAAAAAACGCTGGATATCACTTTATGTAGAAAATCAGGTAGGTGTTTTGTCTAAAATTTCCGGACTCTTTTCTGGAAAGTCATATAATCTGGACAGCCTTACTGTAGGAACAACAGAAGATCCGACTGTGTCGAGAATGACAATAGCAACGGTCAGTGACGATGAGACGTTTGAACAGATCAAAAAGCAGCTCAACCGTACGGTAGAGGTTATTAAAGTCATTGATTTTACAGATGTTTTTGTAAGAATGAAAGAAATTATGTACATTAAAGTTCAAAAATGTACACCGGAGGATAAGGTGGAATGTTTCCAGATTGCGGAGACGTTTAAGGCAAAAGTCATTGACTACGGAAGAGACAGTCTTTTGCTGGAATTTGTACAGACAGGAACCAAAAATGACGCAGTTATTAAGCTGATGAAAGAAGAGTTCAAGAGTATTGAAGTTGTGCGTGGAGGAAGCGTTGGAATTGAGTCTATTAGTATGATGGAAAGATAATTCTAAAAAAACAGAGCGCACTCTTGAATTTTAAATATGATGGTATTATAATAATGTCAGTAGAATAGTTAAAAAATTAAAGTTATATAGATGAACGGAGGAAATTATCATGGAGAAAAAGAACATTGACTGGTCAAACATCGGATTTGGCTACATGCAGACAGATAAGAGATATGTATCCAACTACAAAGACGGAGCATGGGATGAAGGAACTCTTACCTCCGACGCAACCATAACAATCAATGAGTGCGCAGGTGTACTTCAGTATGCGCAGACATGCTTTGAAGGAATGAAAGCTTACACAACAGAAGATGGACATATCGTAACTTTCCGTCCGGATTTAAATGCAGCAAGAATGGCTGATTCAGCAGCAAGGCTTGAGATGCCGGTATTCCCAGAGGACAGATTCGTAGATGCAATCAAACAGGTCGTAGCAGCTAATGCGGCATATGTACCGCCTTACGGGTCAGGAGCTACACTTTATGTAAGACCGTATATGTTTGGTTCCAGTCCGGTTATCGGAGTAAAACCTGCAGAGGAGTATCAGTTCCGTGTATTTACCACACCAGTTGGACCATACTTTAAAGGAGGCGCTAAGCCGATCACAATTAAGGTTTCAGACTTTGACCGTGCTGCACCGCATGGAACAGGTCATGTAAAAGCAGGTCTTAACTATGCAATGAGCCTTCATGCAATCGTGACAGCACATGGAGAAGGATACGATGAGAATATGTATCTGGATGCTGCAACAAGAACAAAAGTAGAAGAGACAGGTGGAGCAAACTTTATCTTCGTAACAAAAGACAATAAAGTCGTAACACCGAAGTCATCTACAATCCTTCCTTCTATTACAAGACGTTCTCTGATGTATGTAGCAGAGCATTATCTTGGACTGGAAGTAGAAGAAAGAGAAGTATACCTTGATGAAGTAAAAGATTTTGCAGAGTGTGGACTTTGTGGAACAGCAGCAGTTATTTCACCAGTTGGCAAGATTGTAGATCATGGCAAAGAAATCTGTTTCCCAAGTGGAATGGAAGAGATGGGACCAATTACAAAGAAACTGTATGAGACATTGACAGGAATCCAGATGGGCCACATTGAAGCACCAGAGGGCTGGATCTGCAAGATCTGTTAATTTGAATTTTGTGTCAATATAAAACTGGGCTTAATATTATGATGTAAAATTCGTATACTAGATGAGGTTGACGGAAAATAGAGAATTTTGTAAAATATTATCAAGACATATGAGCGGGACAGAAACGCGAAAATCTGTCCCGCTCTTTTTACTTATAATTCTACAATTAGAAATAAATCATAGATATAAAAGAAAAGAACAGAGGTTTTGAAGTATGAAGACTTACGATGTGACAGCACTTGGAGAATTACTTATCGATTTTACAGAAAATGGAATCAGTGAACAAGGGAATCCGATTTTAGAAGCAAATCCGGGAGGCGCACCTTGCAATGTGCTTTCTATGTTAGTAAAACTTGGACATAAAGGGGCGTTTATAGGGAAAATTGGTGCAGATATGTTTGGAGATCAGCTTGCTTGTGCAATCCGAGAAGTGGGGATTGATACTACAGGATTGAAGATTGATGAACAAGTACATACGACACTTGCATTTGTTCACACACTGGAAGGTGGAGAGCGTGAATTTTCATTTTATCGAAATCCAGGAGCTGACATGATGTTGTCAGAACATGATTTGGATGAGACACTGATAAAAGACAGTAAATTTTTTCACTTTGGTTCTTTATCTATGACAGATGAGGTGTGCAGACAAGCAACAAGAAAAGCAATAGAGATTGCAGAACAGTCAGGAGCACTCCTTTCTTATGATCCGAATTTACGAGAGCCGTTATGGAAATCCTTGGAAGATGCGAAAGAACAGATATTTTATGGGATGGAGCATTGCAATGTTTTAAAAATTTCAGACAACGAAATTCAGTGGCTGACCGGAATGGAAGACTATGATGCGGGGATTCTGCTTTTGATGGAAAAGTATCATATTCCATTGATTCTGTTATCTATGGGCAAGAATGGCAGCAGAGCTTATACAGACAAGTTCCGAGTGGAACGACCGGCATTTGTGACAGAAGATACCATAGAGACGACTGGGGCAGGAGATGCATTTTGCGGTTGTATCCTGCATTACATACTGGAACATGGATGGCGTGAATACAATGAAAAGGAACTTGGAGAGATGCTGGAGTTTGCCAATGCAGCAGCATCTATCGTAACAACAAGAAAAGGGGCGCTTCGGGTAATGCCCAAGTTAGAGGAGATTTCGCATGTGCAAAGAGGAGTGTAAGTCAGAAGAAATGAAATATCGCCTGGCGGAAGCTGTGAAAGTCTGCATGAAGACGACATCGGTGGAGAAGATTACGGTAAAGGAAATCGTAGATGCGTGCGGAACGACCAGACAAACATTTTACCGGCATTTTCAGGATAAATATGACCTGGTTAACTGGTATTTTGATAAGATCCTTCTGGAATCATTTGAACATATGGGAGAAGGCGAGACCATCTATGAAGGACTGGTGAAAAAATTCCAGTATATTCAGAAAGAGAAACTTTTCTTTAAAATGGCATTTAAATCTGATGATCAGAACTGTCTGAGAGACCATGATTTTGAACTGATCCTGGCATTTTATTCAGACCGGATCCAGGAAAAATCCGGAAATCCATTGTCGGAAGATTTAAAATTCCTGCTGGAAATGTATTGCCAGGGTTCTATTTACATGACTGTACAATGGGTGTTTGGAAGGGTGAAACGCACGCCGGAGGAACTGGCAGCAGATCTCGTGAAAGCAATGCCGGAAGAACTGGCGGGGGTGTTTGAAAGACTGGATCTTTTATGATCCGGTCACGTTACATTTTCATAATTTTGTAACTTTCATTTTTTTAATAACATTGTTAAAATAAAAACATAAAAGCTGAATAAAAGCAAATTATGTCATGTAAGAAAAGGAGAGATTGAAATGGCAAACAGAATTATGCTGAATGAGACATCTTATCACGGAGCAGGAGCAATCAAGGAGATTGCAACAGAGGCAAAGACAAGAGCATTTAAGAAAGCATTTGTATGCTCTGATCCAGACCTGATTAAATTTGGGGTAACAAAAAAGGTAACAGATGTATTAGATGAGGCTGGACTCGCATATGAGATTTATTCTGACATCAAAGCCAATCCTACTATTCAGAATGTACAGAATGGAGTTGCAGCATTTAAGAAGGCTGAGGCTGATTACATTGTAGCAATCGGTGGAGGATCTTCCATGGATACAGCAAAAGCAATCGGTATCATTATTGCTAATCCGGAATTCGAGGATGTAAGAAGTCTGGAAGGTGTTGCGCCAACTAAGAAACCTTGTGTACCGATCATAGCAGTTCCGACAACAGCAGGTACAGCAGCAGAGGTTACGATCAACTATGTAATTACAGATGTAGAGAAGAAGAGAAAATTTGTCTGTGTTGACCCACATGATATACCAGTCATCGCAGTTGTAGACCCAGATATGATGTCCTCTATGCCAAAAGGACTGACAGCTTCCACAGGTATGGATGCTCTTACACATGCAATCGAAGGATATACAACAAAGGCTGCATGGGAGATGACAGATATGTTCCATATCAAAGCAATCGAGATTATTTCCAAATCCTTAAGAGGAGCAGTTGCAAATGAGAAAGAGGGTCGTGAGGGAATGGCTCTTGGACAGTATATCGCAGGAATGGGATTCTCAAATGTAGGTCTTGGAATCGCTCATTCTATGGCTCATACACTTGGAGCTGTTTATGACACACCACATGGTGTTGCATGTGCTATGATGCTTCCAATCGTTATGGAGTATAATGCTGAATGCACAGGAGAGAAATATAAAGAGATCGCAAGAGCTATGGGTGTCAAAGGTGTTGACGATATGTCTGTAGAAGAATACAGAAAAGCAGCAGTAGACGCTGTTTCGCAGCTTTCTATCGACGTTGGAATCCCAACAAAACTGGAAGCGTTAAAAGAAGAGGATCTTGACTTCTTAGCTGAGTCTGCACACGCAGATGCATGCGCTCCGGGTAATCCGAAAGATGCAAGCGTTGAAGATCTGAAGAATCTGTTCAGAAAATTAATGTAATGATGCCAGAGGCGGATTGTGGGAGTGCAAAGCACAGAGTAATCCGCATGCATCATGCATTATTACATAATCTAAGATAAGAGAACTCCTGACATTGATATCCAGTGCCAGGAGTTTTTAATATTTCGAAAAATTAAAATGAGAAGAAAACAGTATAAAACAGTATATAACAGTTGACAACTGTTATATACTGTTTTATACTGTTTATAACGAAGGAGGAGTTTTATGGATATCATAGTGAATCATTCATCCATGCAGCCAATCTATGAACAGATTGGAGATCAGATAAAAGAAAAGATCATGCATGGTATATTAAAAGCAGATACCCCACTCCCATCAGTTCGTACTTTAGCTAAAGAACTTAAGGTCAGTGCACTGACCGTGAAAAAAGCATATGATGCTCTGGAAGAAGAAGGATTTGTAATTACGATTCATGGAAAAGGAAGTTTCGTAGCATTTGCAGATCAGGGGCTGATGCTGGAGGAGAAGAAAAAGGAAGTGGAAGCTGATTTGGAGATGGCCATCCGAAAAGGCAAAAGCTGTGGAATGACGGATCAGGAATTACTGGAGTTGTTTCAGATTGTTTTGGAGGATTGATAAGTATGTTGAAATTTGAAGGTGTGAAAAAGCACTATAAAGATTTTGAACTGAATCTTACAATGGAAGTACCGGAAGGTTATGTTACCGGACTGATCGGAGCCAATGGTGCAGGAAAAAGTACAGCATTCAAAGCAGCATTAGGTCTGATCAGACCAGATGCAGGTGTTGTAAAGATGTTGGGAAAAAATGTAGAAGATTTTACAGTGCAGGATAAAGAGCGGATTGGAGTTGTTCTGGCTGATTCCGGTTTCAGTGGATATTTACGTGTGAAAGATATACTTCCGATGCTTGAAAGTATGTACCATAAGTTTCAGAAAGAAGATTTCCTGGAAATGTGCAAAAAATATCAGTTGCCATTAGACAAAAAAATCAAGGAATTTTCAACGGGAATGAAACGTAAATTACAGATTGCAGCGGCAGTTTCACATGGCGCAGATGTGTTGTTTATGGATGAATCGACCGCAGGACTGGACGTTATGGCAAGAGACGAGATGTTAGATATTTTGCGAGAGTATATGGAAACACCAGGACGAGCTATCTTAATCAGTTCACACATTTCTACAGATCTGGAAGGAATCTGCGATGACATTTATATGATTGATGAAGGAAAGATTCTTTTGCATGAAGAGACCGACAAACTTTTGGATCAGTATGGACTTTTAAAGGTGAAGGAAGACCAGTACGAGGCACTTGACAAGGAATACATTCTGGCGCATAAGGAAGAAGAGTATGGTTATAGCTGCCTGACTAATGAAAGGCAATATTATCAGGAAAACTATCCGGATATCACCATTGAAAAAGGAAAAATTGATGATGTAATCATTATGATGAAAAGGGGGCAGCATGAATGAAAGGATTATTGATCAAAGATTATAAACTCATGTTGGGACAAAAAACCTTTTTGGGAATGGCAGCTCTTATGGCGGTATTATATCTCACTATTTATAAAAATCCTACATTTGCTGTTGTATTTATTACGGTCATGTGTACTATGTTTACAGTTAGTACACTAAGTTATGATGAATATGAAAATGGAATGGCTTATTTGTTCACACTTCCAATCAGTAGAAACACATATGTATTAGAAAAGTATGTATTTGCATTGGTGAATAGCACCGCGACTGGAGTGACCATGTATGCTATGGCATATGGTGTCGTTAAAATCCGCGGACTGGAGATATCACAAAGTGATATGTATTCAGGTCTGGCCGGTGCCTGCTTTGTATCAATTATTATGATAAGCTATATGATTCCGTTGTATATAAAGTTCGGAATAGAAAAGAGCAGAATTGTGTCAGTAAGCGGAATGGCAGCTATTTTTTTAATACTGTACCTGGGAATAAAAATATCAAAAGAACGGAATGGGGCGATACTGAAAATCATAAGTCGAGCTGAAAAATTAAGTGATGGAATTGTAATTTTACTGATTTTTGCAGTTTCGGTTATATTAATTTGCATTTCACTAGTGTGCGCAATGAAAGCAATGAAAAAGCGCGAATTTTAAAAAGGGACAGGTGTGAGAAACAATAAAGACTGAGAATACGTGATGGTAAAAAAATTGGAGACGGGGTTTTTTTAGAAAAACCCCGTCCCCAATTTTTTAAAAATGCAGTTTTATTGTCTGTGGCTTGCAATTATCAGCCGTACTGTCCGGTACAGATAAGGCTTATATTCTTCGATGGGCAGTGGTTCGTTATATAAGATTGAATTATATGCCGTGGATCCGGTCAGTTCTACGATGGTGAATAGCATAACGTCCGGACATTCGTATTTGTAAGAATCTTCATTCACGAGATTGAGAAATTCTTCATAAAAATCTGGTTCGGTCCGTTCTTCGGTGAGAAGGGCGGAGCGAAGTGCGCCCATGACTAGATTCTTGGAAATAAAGTTTAACAATGCCTTATTGCTGGCGAGAGCATCTATAATGTAATCAATGATAAAGATTAATTGTTCTTCCAGCCCGGAAATGTCTGCTTTCCGTAATGCTTTTGCTGCTTTCTCAAATAGTTCATGAGTCTTGAAAGCGGTAAGTTTATTCTTGATATCATATTTGTCTTTAAAATATAAATAGAAAGTTCCTTTTGCAACACCGGCTTTTTCTACAATATCAGAAATAGCAGTAGCATTGATACCTTTTGTAGTAAAAAGTTCGTATGCGGTGTTGAAGAGGGCTTCTTTTTTCTTCTTTTTATTTTCGTCTACTTTCCCCATGATTATCCTCTTTTCTGTTCAACAGCAATTATAACTGTACGGCAAGGTAATGTGCAAGTTAATTTTTTGCTTAAAGGTAGAAAATGTGAGTGCATTTCTGATGTATGATTGTAAAAGTAATGTGTCATATTTTTATTGATGAAAATATTTTAACACAAAAATGACCAATAGTCAAAAATATATTGACTATTGGTCATTTTTGGTGTATTATGCTGTTTGAAAAAGAAAATGACTAACAGTCATAAATGAAAGGGAGAAGGAGTTATGGTTAACTTTGGAAAGAAAGTGGTGAAATACAGAGTATTGATACTGATACTTGGCGTGCTGTTGCTGATTCCGTCAGTTTTCGGTTATCTGAATACCCGGGTCAATTATGATGTGCTGACTTATCTTCCAGACAATATCGAGACGATGAAAGGACAGGATATTCTGGTGAATGATTTTGGAACCGGAGCATTTTCTATGTTCATTGTTGATGGTATGGAAGAGAAAGATGTAGCGGAACTGAAAAAGAAGATTGAGAAAGTCGATCATGTGGCAAATGTAATATGGTACGACTCTATTGCAGACATTTCTGTGCCGATGAGTATGTTGCCAGATGACATTTACGATGTATTTAATTCCGATACCGGAACGATGATGGCGATTTTCTTTGATGAGGGAACATCTTCAGACGGAACGATGGATGCAATTGCACAGATCCGGAAAATTGCTGGCAAGCAATGTTTTTTAAGTGGGATGTCTGCAGTAGTTACTGACACGAAGAATCTGGCAGAAAAAGAGACTCCGGTCTATGTACTGATTGCCGTTATTTTGGCGGTCATTGTACTTGGATTAACAATGGAATCATTTTTCGTACCGTTACTTTTTATGCTGAGTATCGGAATGGCAATCATTTACAATCTGGGAAGTAACTATTTTATGGGAGAGATTTCTTATATTACGAAAGCGTTGGCTGCGGTATTGCAGCTAGGCGTTACGTTGGATTATTCCATTTTCCTGATGCACAGTTACGAAGAACAGCAGGTGAGATACGACGGAGATAAGAAGCGTGCCATGGCACATGCGATTTCCCAGACATTTTCATCAGTTATGGGAAGTTCCATTACAACAATTGCCGGATTTATTGCACTTTGCTTTATGTCCTTTACATTGGGACTGGATATCGGAATCGTTATGGTAAAAGGAGTTATCTTTGGAGTGATCGCATGTGTGACCATTCTTCCGTCTATGATTCTTTGTTGTGACAAAATCATTGAGAAGACGAAGCATAAACCATTCCTCCCGAATATCGGAAGAATTTCTGACAAGGTCACGAAACGATACCTGGTATATGTAGTATTGTTTTTGTTATTCCTATTTCCTGCAATTTATGGAAATAATCATACAGCAGTTTATTACAACCTGGACGAGACATTACCAAAGGATCTGCCAAGTATCATTGCAAATGAAAAGTTAAAAGAAGATTACGATATGAATACAACGCACATGATTCTGGTGGACAGTTCCGTATCTTCAACAGATGTCAATAAAATGATAAAAGAAATGGATAAGGTAGACGGTGTCAAATGGGCACTTGGGCTGGACTCTCTTGTAGGTCCGTCAGTTCCGTCTGATATGATTCCGGAGTCCGTATCCAGTATGCTGAAAAATGATAAATATCAGCTGCTTCTTGTAAACTCGGAATATAAGGTAGCGTCTGATGAAGTCAATGCCCAGATTAAGACATTGAATAAGATTTTGCACAAATATGATAAGACCGGAATGCTGATTGGTGAAGGACCGCTGACCGCAGATCTGATTGATATTACAGATCAGGATTTTAAGACAGTCAGTGCAGTATCCATTGGAATTATATTTGTCATTATCCTTGTGTTATTCAAATCCATTTCACTTCCGGTCATTCTGGTAGGTGTTATTGAATTTGCAATCTTTGTAAATATGGGAATTCCTTATTACACAGGCACGAAGCTTCCGTTTGTTGCTTCTATCGTTATCGGAACGATTCAGCTGGGATCTACGGTTGACTATGCAATCCTGATGACGACAAGATATAAGCGTGAACGAAACCATGGGGCAAATAAACATGATGCCATTACGACAGCCCACCGTGTATCAGCACAGTCCATTATGGTCAGTGCCTTAAGTTTCTTCGCAGCGACCATCGGAGTCGGACTTTTTTCCAACATTGATATGATCAGTTCGCTGTGTATCCTGATGGCAAGGGGAGCGCTGATCAGTATGGTAGTCGTAATCTTCGTACTGCCATCCATGTTTATGGTATTTGACAAAGTAATCGTAAAAACAAGTAAAGGTTTTCTGCCGAAAGAGGCATAAGATTCACAGGAGGGATCACTATGAACGGAAATAAAAAAATCGCAAAAAAAATTGTAGCAGGATCTATGGCTGTCATGATGGCTGCCGGACTTGCCGGAACATATGAATATCACAATAATGTCATGCAGGTACAGGCAGCAGAGCAAAAGGACAAAGACACTCAGGAATTAAAAGAGACTGCGGAAAATGTATTGGCAGACCACGCAACAGATTCTGAGGATACAGGATTTTCAAAAGAGGAATCTGTGTATGTAAAAGCAGATGCAAGTGGAAATGTAAAGAAAACGATGGTATCTGAATGGCTGAAAAATCCGGAAAAAGGAACCATTTCTGACACATCTGAATTGAAAGATATTAAAAATGTAAAAGGTGACGAAACATTTGAGACAGGAAGCAACAACAACGTAAGCTGGAAGTCTGAAGGAAATGACATTTACTATCAGGGAACAATAGATAAAGAGCTCCCGGTAGATGTGAAAGTATCCTACAAACTGGACGGAAAGAGCATTTCCCCGAAAGATCTGAAAGGTAAAAGCGGAAAGGTTGAGATTCAGTTCAGCTATGACAACAAATCAAAACAGACTGTCAATGTAAATGGTGAAGATGTAGAAATGTACACACCATTTACCATGGTCAGTGCAATGATGCTTTCCTCTGATGAGTACAGCAATGTGTCTGTTGAAAATGGAAAACTTATTTCTGACGGAGATAAAAATATTGTAGTCGGAGTTGCATTCCCGGGACTTGCAAATGATCTGAATCTGAAAGATCTGGATATGGACATTGATATTCCGGAGACAGTAACAATTACAGCAGATGTCAAAGATGCAACAGTCGGAACAAGTATTACAATGGCTTCCGCAGAGCTGATGAATGAATTCGGACTGGATGACATCGACAGCTTTGATGACTTGCAGGATTCTATCGATGACCTGGAAGATGCAACAAATCAGTTGGTAGATGGATCAAAGGAAGCAGCAGATGGATCAAAAGAGCTGGCAGACGGAGCTGGAACATTGAATGACGGAGCCGGAACACTGGCAAGTGGAGCCGGAACACTGGCGGACGGTGTGAATACACTGAATGAAAAGAGTGGAACACTGGTCAGCGGAGTGAACACACTGGCAAGCGGAGTGCAGGCTTATACGGGCGGAGTAGAAGAAATCTATGCCGGAAGTAATGACCTGGTCTCAGGAGCACAGGAACTGGCAAGTGGAGCAACTGCATTGAATGAAGGAATCAAAACAGCAAAAACGAGTGCCGATACACTTGCTTCAACGGCAGCGCAGGTACAAGGAGGAATTGGTACAGTTGCCAGTAGTCTCGGAACAGCTGCTTCAACCCTTACGAGTATATTAGGTGAGAATGGAGCAAATTTAACAGCTGGAGTTGATGTAACTGTAACTGGTGGTCAGGCAACATTAAGTGATGAAAAAATTGCCGAAATTATTGAGGAAAAAATGGCGGATGCAGATTCAACTACAAAGGAAGCAGTAAAAGCGGTTGTAAAAGAAGCTTTAGAAGACAGCGAAGTTTCGGGTTATACATCACAAAAAAGTTTAAATAGAACTGGAAAAACAATCGTAGAAACCATTAATACGGTAAGTGGTGGACTGAATAATGCACAGGCTAAATTGACCGATAAAGAACACTCAGTTTTAGCGCAGGGAATCTCAGGTGTAACAGATGGAACAGGAGCACTTGCTACAATGCTAGGAACTGAAGGTGAAAAAACGATTGGTAGAGGAGCCGCAGGAGTAGCTGCGGGAAGTGCATCACTTCAGAAAGGAACCGAGACACTTCAGGCAGGTGCTAAAAAGCTTCATGATAATAGCAGTACATTAAATGCTGGTTTGACAACTCTTAAAGACGGTGGTTCCCAGCTTGCAAGTGGTGTTAGCCAGTTAGCAAGTGGTGCTAATCAGGTTGCTGACGGAGCCGGAACATTGGCTGGTGGAACTCAGACATTATTAGATGGAGCCAACACATTAGCAGATGGAAACCAGACTCTGGCAGACGGAATGCAGGAATACAAAGAAGAGGCAATTGATAAACTGACAGATCTCTTTAATGGAGATATTAGCGCTGTGACAGATCGAATTGATGCAATGACTAACCTTGCAAAAGAATACAAATCATTTGCAGGAATCAGTGACGGAGTATCCGGAACAACAAAATTCATCATTGAGACAGAAGGTATCGACGATTAGTCATTTCTTCATTACAAATGTAAAGAGAAATAAACAAACACAGGGCGGGAGTGAAAAGACTTCCGTCCTTTTCGATATCATTTCTTAAGGAAAAGATAAGAAAATATTTCTTGAGTTCATATCACGACTATGCTATTCTATCTACACGCAGACGATGGTTCTAATTATCTGCAAAGTATCTATATTGATTTCATTCATTTTCGGAGCCAGAAGAATCAGCAGCAATTCCTAAAGTGATGATAAGCAGACAGATAAATTAAGTTTGAAAAAATGAAGTGAAATTTTCTTCATATACTGGAATATACTGAAAGTATATGTTAATCTATAAGTAGAAATCATAGCATTTTCTTTCAGACATACATTTATCTGCAAAAAGAAAGGAGAAGCTATGGCAGCAAAAGAGAAGAGAAAACTGAAAGACCTGAACCTGTTGGATAAGTTCCTGTTTGATGAAGCGATGGAAGACGAGGAGAATAAGAATATGAAGACACTCCTGGATATTATTCTGGGACAGGATACGCATCTGAAGCAGCCACCCCAGACGGAGAAGGAGTGCAGAAGTTCCTTTGAAAAACGTCAGATAAGACTAGATGTCTACACTGTCGATGAAGATGATGTGGTGTATGATACAGAACCACAAAAGACAAACACGAAAAATCTTCCAAAACGAAGCCGGTTATATCAGGGAATGATAGACAGCCGTTTGTTACCGCCGGGGTGCATTGATTTTAATTTACTAAATCCTGTGGTAATTATAATGATTATGCCATTTGACTTATTTGGATATGAGTTATATCGCTATACATTCAAAATGCAATGTGAGGAAGTTCCGGAAATGGAACTGGGGGACGATGCAACGAGAATCTTTCTGAATAGCCATGGAAAACATCCGGAGTTAGTCAGCCGGGAGTTGATTGAACTTCTGGAATATATGGAGAAATCTACAGATGCGGTAGTAGAAGAATGTGAAAGTGAACGGATCCATCAGATGCATGAACGAATCAACAGGCTAAAGTCGAGCAAAGAAATGGAGATAAAGTTTATGCAGAAGTGGGAAGAAAAAGAAATGGAAAGACAGGAAGCATATGCAGAAGGCGAACGTGCTGGAGAGGCACGAATTAACAAACTGATCATGTATTTGATTGAGCAGGGGCGCAATGAAGACTTGGCAAAAGCAGCAGCGAATTCCGAGTATCAGGCGAAGCTTTTAAAAGAACTGGGGCTGTAGACGACATGTTTAATGTATATACTAGTAGTTTTCGATAGTTTTCGGAAGCAAAATCTGCATTGTTTACTAGTTGGCATATCCGGAAAAATAAGATATAATGGACGATGGTAACGGATGCGCTACCTGGAATATGATACGAAAGTATAGAAGGAGTCTTTCTGAATATGGAAGCTTATACGAGTTTTGCGAGGGTATATGATACCTTCATGGATAATGTGCCGTATAAAGAGTGGGCGGATTATCTGGGAAAAATATTAAAGGAATATGGAATTGATGACGGGCTTGTTCTGGATCTTGGCTGTGGAACTGGAAACATGACAGAAATGCTGGCTTCATCCGGTTATGATATGATCGGTGTGGATAATGCAGAAGAGATGCTGGAGATTGCTATGGAGAAGAAGGTCGAGAGTGGACATGATATTTTGTATCTTCTTCAGGATATGCGGGAATTTGAATTATACGGAACGGTCAGAGCAGTTATAAGTGCCTGCGATTCTGTGAACTATATTACGGACGATGAGGACCTGACGGAAGTTTTCCGGTTGGTGAATAATTATCTGGATCCGGAAGGGCTGTTTGTATTTGATTTTAATACGGAGTATAAGTATCGGGAGATACTTGGAGAACAGACAATTGCAGAAGACCGTGAGGAATGCAGCTTTATCTGGGATAATTATTACGATGAAGACGAACGGATCAATGAATATGAACTGACTCTTTTTGTGCGGGACGAAGAACAACCACAGCTTTATCGTAAGTATCAGGAAGAACATTTTCAGAGAGCATATACGCTGGAGCAGATCAGACATATGCTTACTGAGGCAGGACTTGAATATGTAACTGCCTACGATGACTATACAAAAGAAAGTCCACATGACCGGAGTGAGAGAATCTGCGTAGTGGCAAGAGAACATGGGAAAGGATTGGCATAAGATAGATGATGGAAGATTATATTGTAAGAGCGACGGCAGCAGGAGGACAGATGCGTGCATTTGCTGCGACAACGAAAAACCTTGTAGAGTCTGCAAGAGTGCATCATAATACAAGCCCGGTTGCGACTGCGGCACTTGGAAGGACACTGACAGCAGGGGCAATCATGGGAAGTATGATGAAAAATGATACAGATATGCTGACACTTCAGATTCGTGGAGACGGCCCAATCGAGGGCATCACTGTAACTGCAGACAGCCATGCAAATGTAAAAGGATATGTTGGAAATCCGGACGTGATGCTTCCACCAAAGAATGGCAAGCTGGACGTCGGAGGAGCAGTTGGTATCGGTCTTTTACAGGTGATTAAAGATATGGGACTGAAAGAGCCTTATGTGGGACAGACAATTCTTGTAAGCAGTGAAATCGCAGAAGATCTGACTTATTATTTTGCGAGTTCCGAGCAGGTACCTTCCTCAGTGGGACTTGGTGTTCTGATGAATAAAGATAATACTGTACGCTGTGCAGGTGGATTTATTATTCAGTTGATGCCATTTGCAACAGAAGAGACTATCAGCCAGTTGGAAGAGAATCTGAAGGATGTGACTTCTGTTACAGATTTTCTGGACAAGGGCTATACACCGGAGCAGATGTTAGAGAAACTGATCGGACATCTGGATCTTGAAATCACAGATACTATTCCAACACAGTTTTACTGTAATTGTTCGAAAGAACGCGTAGAGCAGGCAGTTGCAAGTATCGGAAAGAAAGACATTCAGGAAATGATCGATGAAGGAAAAGACATCGAAGTAAAATGTCATTTTTGCAATACGGCATATAACTATACAGTCGAAGACTTGAAGAACATTCTGAAAAGAAGTAAGAAATAATCAGGTGAATAGACCGGATAATAGAATAGTAGAGATAGAATTGCGGTCAATTTATGACCGCAATTCATTATAAGATATTAGATGTAAATTTATATGGAGGAAGATTATGAGACATGGTTTTATAAAAGTCGCGGCAGCAACACCGGATATCCGGGTAGCGGATGTGGATTACAATAAAGGGCAGATTATAAAGCAGATGGATGAGGCAGCAGAAGCAGGTGCCAAGATTATTGTATTTCCGGAGCTTTGTATTACAGGATATACATGCAGTGATCTTTTCCTTCAGGATATTTTATTAAATAGTGCGAAAAAAGCACTTGTAGAAATTGCAGAACATACAAAAAATCTGGATGCGCTTGTGTTTGTGGGAGCCCCTATTGCAGTTGGCGGGGAACTTTATAATGTAGCAGCAGCTTTGAACCATGGAAATATATTAGGTTTCACAACGAAGAGCTTTCTGCCCAATTATGGGGAATTCTATGAGATGCGCCAGTTCCGTCCGGGACCGAAAAAAGCAGAGAAAATTCTGTTTGGCGGAAAAGAGATTCCATTTGGACCGCAGCTTTTATTTGTGGAAAATCAGATGGCTAATCTGATCGTGTCAGCAGAAATCTGTGAGGACGTGTGGTCACCGGTTCCACCGAGCATTGAGGCGGCAAGAGAGGGAGCGACTGTGATCGTCAACTGTTCGGCCAGTGATGAGACGATTGGAAAGGCTTCTTACCGGGAGGCATTAATTTCCGGGCAGTCTGCAAGGCTGATCAGCGGGTATATCTATGCCAACGCAGGAGAAGGTGAATCGACTACAGATCTTGTATTTGGCGGACATAATCTGATCGCGGAAAATGGAACGATTCTGGCAGAGGCGAAGAGATTTTCGAACGGGATTATTTATACAGAATTTGATGTACAGAAAATTGCGAATGAACGCAGAAAAAATACGACATTTACAGAGACACAGGAACATGTACTTCCGAGGATTCCGTTTGGATTAGAACAGACAGAAACTATTCTTACAAGAACATTTCCGTCCAGACCATTCGTCCCTCGTGATGATCAGGAGAGGGCAAAGCGCTGTGAGGAGATTTTAACAATTCAGGCGATGGGACTGAAAAAGCGGCTTGCACATACTCATGCAAAAAGTGCAGTAGTTGGAATATCCGGAGGTCTGGATTCTACATTGGCACTGCTTGTGACAGCCAAGGCATTTGATGCACTGGGACTTGAGCGCAGCGGTATTACGGCAGTGACCATGCCGTGTTTTGGAACGACAGACAGAACGTATCAGAATGCATGTAAAATGTCTCTGAAAGTCGGAGCAACTCTCAGAGAAGTCAGAATCGGTGATGCAGTTATGCAGCATTTTAAAGATATTGGACATGACCCACAAGACCACAGTGTAACTTATGAGAATTCACAGGCAAGGGAACGGACACAGGTGCTTATGGACATTGCTAATCAAACGGGAGGACTTGTAATCGGAACCGGAGATATGTCGGAGCTGGCACTTGGTTGGGCAACCTACAATGGAGATCATATGTCTATGTACGGAGTAAATGCTTCCGTGCCAAAGACGCTAGTCAGACATCTGGTTCATTATTTTGCAGACACTTGTGAAGATTCATCGTTGAAAGAAGTGCTTTATGATGTGCTTGATACGCCGGTAAGCCCGGAACTTCTGCCGCCAAAAGACGGTGAAATCGCGCAGAAGACAGAAGATCTTGTAGGACCATATGAACTTCATGACTTTTTCCTGTATTATTTCCTGAGAATGGGATATGAGCCAGGAAAGATTTACCGGATCGCGAAGCTTTCTTTTGCCGGGGAGTATGACGACGAGACAATTTATAAATGGCTTCGTACATTTTGCTGGAGATTCTTTTCACAGCAGTTTAAGAGGTCCTGCCTGCCGGACGGTCCGAAGGTCGGAACAGTCGCTTTATCTCCGAGAGGCGACTGGAGAATGCCAAGTGATGCGTGTGTAGCATTGTGGATACAGAATCTTGAAAAAGAGGCGGGGAAATAACGTCTATAAAGGTAATAAGAGATCAAAAAAAGGAACATTGCCGAATTATAAAGATTACGGGAATGTTCCTTTTTTGTTGCCAAGCATACGACAAAAAGGTCCGGTGGACCTTTTTTAGTTTTACAAGTAAATGAAAAGTTTTATAATTGGATGTTCTTGAAAAGATCGCCAAGGTTTGTTCCGATGTCTTCGCTCTTTGGAATCTCGACTTTAACTTCTTCCTCCTCCTGGATGGCTTCCTCAAGAGCTTTCATGCTCAGGCTGATCTTGCCATCTTTGACACCGATGACTTTGACCTGAACTTCATCACCTACATTCAGGACATCTTTTGGGAATTTGATACGTTTCTGGCTGATCTGGGAAACGTGTACAAGTCCGGAAAGTCCGTCTTCCAGACGTACAAATGCACCGTAGTTCTGGAGGGATTCTACGGTTCCGGTAAGAACGCTTCCTACTTTGATGTTTGCAATTTTTTCTTCACGCTCTTTTTTCTCTTTTTCTTTGAGAAGTTCACGGGCGGAAAGTACCAGCCGGTTATTTGCCTGATCTACATCAATGACCTGAACTTCGATATCTTTTAACAGATAAGATTCCAGATCTTCGATATAGGATAAAGAAAGTCGGGAAGCAGGAATAAATCCACGGATTCCTTCTACCATTGCGATAGCACCGCCATTTACAATTCCTTCGATTTTTACAGGGAGCACAGTTCCTTTTTCGAGGTAGGACTGAACTACATTCCATGGATTTGCATCATCAAAATGATCTTCCAGATCTGCCATAGTTACATTTTCTTCGTTGAATTCTTCGCTCATAGTATATTCCTTCCTATCAGTAAAATTGTTGCTTTTAGTATAGCATAAATAAACTGCTTGTACAAAGAAAATTAACTATGTTAGAATATGTTGTAGAAAATAAGTAACAGTTCGAGTGAGATATACGAATTATTGGAAAAATGATGAGTATAGCCGGATGCAATCAGAAAAACCGATATGGACTGCTCGAATTAGCAAGAAGATAATAAGGTGATATATATGGGAAAGAGAAAAGAAAAGATTTATGTGATCGGACATAAGAATCCGGATACAGATTCTATCTGTTCCGCGATTGCCTATGCAGATCTGAGGCAGAAAGTGACCGGACAGGTTCATGAGGCAAAGCGGGCAGGACATGTGAATGATGAGACTGCTTATGTACTGGATCGTTTTGGGGTAGAGGCTCCCAAGCTTCTTACAGATGTCAGACTTCAAGTGAGAGATCTGGATATTCACGAGATGCAGGGGCTTAAGCCCAATGCGTCCATTCGTGATACATGGGAGCGTATGCGGCAGGAGCAGGCAAAGACACTGCCAATCGTGAAGGATGATGAGCTGGTAGGAGTTGTATCTACCGGAGATATTGCAAAATCTTATATGGATGTGTATGATAGTGAGATATTATCAAAAGCGAGAACCCAATATCGGAATATTGTCAAGACACTGGACGGTACAATGATAACAGGTAATGAGCATGGGTATTTTATGAGAGGAAAAGTAGCAATCGGAGCCTCAAGTCCGAATCTTATGGAAGAGTTTATTGAAAAGGACGATCTGGTGATATTAGGAGATCGTGAGGAAGCGCAGGCATGTGCCGTGAATATTGATGCCAGCTGTATGGTTATCTGCAAAGATGCAGAAGTTTCTCCGAAATTGATTCAGAAGGCAAAAGAACAGAGTATAGTGATCATTCAGACTCCGTATGATACATTTACGACAGCAAGACTGATTAATCAGAGCATTCCGGTGAAGTTTTATATGACCTCTGGACCACTGACTATGTTCCGGATGAATGATTATGTTGATGATATTAAAGATATTATGGCGAAAAAGCGTTTTCGCGATTTCCCGATTCTGGATCGTCATGGCAGATTTAAAGGATTCATTTCCAGACGTCGTTTCCTTGGTGCCAGCAAGAAAAAAGTAATCCTGGTGGATCATAACGAACGGTCACAGGCAGTTGATGGAATTGAGGAAGCAGAAATCATTGAGATTATTGATCATCACAGACTTGGAGATATCGAGACAGTCAGCCCGATTACGTTCCGTAATCAGCCAGTGGGATGCACGGCGACGATTATTAACCAGATGTATGAGGAGAATGAGATCGAAGTTCCAAGAGAGATTGCCGGGCTTTTATGTGGCGCAATTATTTCGGATACATTATTGTTCCGTTCACCGACCTGTACGCCGTTAGATGAAAGGACTGCGAAAAAACTGGCAAAAATTTCAGATATTGACCTGGAGCAGATGGCGCAGGAAATGTTCAATGCAGGAAGCAACTTGAAAGGCAAGAGTGCAGAGGATATCTGTTTCCAGGATTTCAAGCAGTTTACAGTCAACGACACGATATTTGGTGTAGGACAGATCACGTCCATGAGCAAAGAAGAACTGGCAGCTATTCGCGATATGATGACGGAGCATTTGCCAAAGGTACTGGAAGCACATAACCTGAATATGATTTATTTTATGCTGACAGATATTCTGGCAGAATCCACGGAGCTTTTGTGTGTGGGAACCGGTGCGAGAGGAATTGCCCTCAGCGCATTTGATCTTCCGGATAATGCAAAGAGTCTGATATTAAAAGGAGTTGTGTCCAGAAAGAAACAGCTGATACCAGTGCTGGTCGAGACCATGCAGCAGATGTAGAAAGGATAGCATACTATGGGAAAAGAATTATGGAAACCGGGGAATATGGTATATCCGCTCCCGGCGGTTATGGTAAGTTGTGCGGACAAAGAAGGGCATGACAATATCATTACAATTGCGTGGACAGGGACAGTCTGTACCAATCCGGCAATGTTATATATATCCGTGCGCCCGACGAGATATTCTTATCATCTGATTAGGGAAAGCGGAGAATTTGTAGTGAACCTGACGACAAAAGATCTTGTAAAAGCGACGGATTGGTGCGGGGTGCGTTCAGGAAGAGATGTGGACAAATGGAGTGAAATGCATCTGACTCGCGGAAATGCCCGAACACTTTCATATGCTCCGATAATTGAGGAAAGCCCGGTCAATATTGAGTGTCAGGTCGTGAAAGTCGAAGAGTTGGGTTCACACCATATGTTTCTTGCAAAAGTGACCGGCGTGCAGGTGGATGACCGGTTCATGCAGGATAATGGGAAATTTGCACTGAACAAGACGGGACTTCTGGCATATTCCCACGGGGAATATTTTGATCTTGGAAAATCACTTGGAACATTTGGCTACAGTGTGAAAAAGAAGAAAAAGGTGAAAAAGAAAAAATAATAAAGCGCAGGATTTCATATATATAAAGAGACTGGTAGTGCAAAGGTAACAGGTTTCTTTATTATGAAAGAATGGAAATTAAAAAAAGTGATACAGATTCTTACCGCGTGTCTGGTAATGATAGTTGTTTTAAATGTTTCAGGAATTTCTATGAAAACAATTGATATTAATAAGAAAGAATCAAAAACAAACCGACGAGATTCAAATCTGCAAATGGAGTCAGAAACACGGGAAACAATATCCCGGATTTTGAATGAGCAGATACAGACAGAGCTGCCTCAGATTGCCATTACATTTGATGACGGCCCTAGTGTGTGCACACCGGCACTTCTTGACGGATTAAAAGAGAGAGGTGTGAAGGCAACATTTTTTCTAGTAGGAGAAAATGTTGAGACCTATCCGGATATTGTGAAAAGAATTTATGAAGAAGGACATTTAATTGGAAATCACACGTATCATCATGTTGAGATTACGAAACTTTCTGATGAAGAAGCAATGTATGAAATTAACAAGACTGATGAGCTGATTGCGGCAATTACCGGACAGCGCGTGCAGTATATCCGTCCGCCCTTTGGAGTCTGGCAGAGAAAACTGGAGAATCATCTGGACGTATTACCTGTCATGTGGACGGTAGACCCCTTGGACTGGACTACGGAAAATGTAGATGAAGTTGTGAATAAAGTAGTGTCGCAGGCGAAGGAGAATGATATTATTTTATTACATGATTGTTATAAATCCTCGGTAGAGGCGGCGCTTCGGATCGTAGATCTTTTAAAGGCAGAAGGCTTTGAATTTGTGACAGTAGATAAACTGATTCTTGAGTAAGGAAAACCAGAAGAAATCAGGAAGAATGGAGATAGAAAAAGCATGGATTTGTTTGAATATGCAAGACAGAAAAATATGGATCAGGAGGCACCGCTGGCGTCCAGGCTTCGGCCGACAACGCTGGAGGAAGTGGTAGGACAGCAGCATATTATTGGAAAAGACAAGTTGTTGTACCGTGCAATCAAAGCAGATAAGTTAAGTTCTATTATCTTTTATGGGCCGCCGGGAACCGGTAAGACGACACTGGCGAAAGTGATTGCCCATACGACAAGTGCAGAATTCACCCAGATCAATGCAACGGTGGCAGGCAAGAAAGATATGGAAGAAGTGGTACAGAAAGCGAAAGAGACGCTGGGCATGTATCAGAAGAAGACCATTCTTTTTGTAGATGAGATTCATCGTTTTAACAAAGGACAGCAGGATTATCTGCTTCCATTTGTGGAGGACGGAACAATTATTCTGATTGGAGCTACCACGGAGAATCCTTATTTTGAGGTCAATGGAGCATTAATTTCCCGTTCCAGTATCTTTGAACTTTATCCGCTTGAAAAAGAAGATATCAAAACACTTTTGAAGCGGGCAGTCTATGATCAGGAAAAAGGTATGGGAAGCTATCATGCGGAAATTGACGAGGAAGCACTGGAGTTCCTTGCAGACATTGCAGGAGGAGATGCGAGAAATGCATTGAATGCTATTGAACTCGGGATTCTCACGACAGAGCGAAGTGCGGACGGAAAGATCCATATTACACTTGACGTGGCGTCCGAGTGTATTCAAAAACGTGTAGTGCGCTATGACAAGACAGGAGACAATCATTACGATACGATTTCTGCATTTATCAAAAGTATGAGGGGGTCAGACCCTGATGCGGCAGTATATTATCTTGCAAAAATGCTATATGCAGGGGAGGACGTGAAATTTATTGCCAGAAGGATCATGATCTGTGCATCGGAAGATGTTGGAAATGCAGATCCGATGGCGCTACAAGTGGCTGTAGCAGCAGCCCAGGCAGTAGAGCGGATCGGAATGCCGGAATCCCAGATCATTTTATCTCAGGCAGTGACATATGTGGCAACAGCACCAAAGAGTAATGCGGCAGTCAAAGCAATCAGTGCCGCTATGGAAAATGTAAGAAATTATAAAACTACGGTGCCGGCGCATTTGCAGGATGCTCATTATAAAGGTTCACAAAAACTTGGACATGGTGTGGGTTACAAGTATGCACATGATTATCCGAACCACTATGTGGAACAGCAATACATGCCTTCCGAAATCCAAAAAGCAAAATTTTATGAGCCGAGTGACAACGGACATGAAAAAGAAATAAAAGAATGGATGGAGTTTTTAAAGAAGAATTCATAGAAAAGCTTGAATTTTTTATAGAGAAAACGTATAATCGAAGCAGAATCTGTACTGTCGTCAGAAATGTGGCGCCAGAGTGTATGTTATTATCAGGAGGGAAAATAAAATGAAGGTATACGATTCAGTAAACAAAACAGAAGTAGAAGTAGACGGAACACAGGGACTTATCGATATCATGGTATCCGGACGTCAGGTAGATGTTTATCTTAAAGGAGAGAAATCTGATGCAGATGGATATCTGACATGGGATGTTGAGCACTGGTCAAGCATTGACAAGCAGAGATTTATCCGCTGCTATTCTTACAAAGGAAGGGTTCTGAGCGAGTCTACAGGACATAACATCTACGATTTACAGAACGACTTCAAGCCAGAAGAGGCAGAGAAGATCGAGTTAAGCTAATATAAAAAATCAAAGTAGCTGAAAACAAAAGAATTTAAATCTGTAATAAAAAAAGAAACTGACAGATGCAATTTTTCCCAATTGCATCTGTCAGTTTCTTTCGTATAATGGAAAGATTATTTTTCTTCATATTTATTTCACAAAAAAAGTAAGAAATGTTGTTGACAAAAGTCAAATCGAGTGATACATTAATAGTCGAAAGGTGTTAGCACTCCAATATAATGAGTGCTAACAAATCCGAAAGAAGGAGGCATATGATGATTCAGGAACAGGAACTGAGCGAACGAAAATTAAAGATCCTTCAGGCAATCATTAAGAATTATCTGGAGACAGGCGAGCCGGTGGGTTCCAGAACAATTTCCAAGTACACGGATCTGAACTTAAGTTCAGCAACCATTCGTAATGAGATGGCGGATCTGGAAGAACTTGGATATATTTTACAGCCTCATACGTCTGCTGGACGTATTCCTTCGGACAAAGGCTACAGACTCTATGTAGATATGCTGATGGAGCAGAAAGAACAGGAACTAAGTGAGATGCAGGATCAGATGCTTGAGAAAGCAGATAAGATGGATCAGCTTCTGAAACAGGCAGCAAAAGTTCTGGCGAACAGTACGAACTATGCGACACTGGTTTCTTCACCGATGAACAATCGTAACCGGATTAAGTTCATACAGCTTACGATGGTTGATGAGGAACAGATGATTGCAGTGATCGTGCTTGATGGAAATGTGATCAAGAATAAGATCATACATGTAGATGAGCCAATCAACAATGAGAACTTGTTAAAACTCAACATGCTTCTGAACACAACACTTAATGGCATGTCTATAGAAGAGATTAATCTTGGACTGATCGCGAGACTGAAAGAAGGAGCCGGAATCCACAGCGAGGTTGTGGGGAATGTATTGGATGCAGTCGCAGATGTTATTCAGGTCGATGAAGACATGCAGATCTACACAAGCGGTGCAACAAATATTTTTAAATATCCGGAACTCAGTGATAAGCAGAGTGCACAGGAAATTATCAGTGCATTCGAAGAAAAGCAGCAGCTTACAGATCTCGTTACGCAGACCTTATCCAATGAAGAGAACACAGGCATTCAGGTATATATCGGAGACGAGGCTCCGGTGAAGACTATGAAAGATTGCAGTGTTGTCACCGCCACTTATGAATTAGGGGACGGTGTAAAGGGAACGATAGGTATTATCGGACCGAAGCGAATGGATTATGAGAATGTGTTAAAGTCAATGAAGCGTCTCCAGAGTGAACTGGATCAGATGTTTCATAAAGAGGAATAGAAAGGTGGAATTGATCCTTGGAAGATAAAGAAAAGAAAAGTCAGGAAGATATGGTAAAAGAAGCCGTAGAAGAGGCAAAGAAAGAAGCAGAAGCTTCAAAAGATGAAGCAGAAGAAGCCAAGACAGAAGAAGTTTCTGAAGAACAGGAAGCAGGGACAGAGGATCAGACAGAAGAAAAAGCTTCAAAAAAATTCTTCGGCAAGAAGGATAAGAAAGACAAAAAGGACGAGAAGATTGAAGAACTGACAGACAGACTTACTCGTCAGATGGCAGAGTTTGATAACTTCCGCAAACGTACAGAAAAGGAAAAATCCCAGATGTACGAAGTAGGAGCGAAAGATATCATAGAGAAGATTCTCCCGGTGGTAGATAACTTCGAAAGAGGATTAGATGCAGTTCCGGAAGAGAAAAAAGAAGACCCGTTCATTCAGGGAATGGAAAAGGTCTACAAACAATTTATGACAGTTCTGGAGAGCGTTGAGGTTAAGCCGATAGAGGCGCTTGGCAATCAGTTCGATCCGAATTTCCATAATGCAGTGATGCATGTGGAAGATGAAAACTTCGGAGAGAATGAAGTGGCAGAAGAGTTCCAGAAAGGTTATATGTATCGTGACTCAGTAGTGAGACACAGTATGGTAAAGGTAGCAAATTAAGGAGGAATAGATTATGGGCAAAATTATTGGTATTGACTTAGGAACAACAAACAGCTGTGTAGCCGTTA
>ENA-ORTY01000397-ORTY01000397.1-human-gut-metagenome-genome-assembly--contig:-NODE-397-length-59444-cov-19.395460_pt1 | contig 59444 bp, 52 predicted proteins | sample MGYA00241917_ERZ509198 | MGnify/ENA primary metagenome ERZ509198 (study PRJEB26280, sample SAMEA2338857) | human gut metagenome | biome: human gut; feature: human-associated habitat; material: faeces...
CGAATTATTTAGCGTGTCTAATGTTTTCTACCATGTTAATATTATTAGTTATGCTGTGTGATTATTTAAGGAATATCTAACATTTCGGCTTAATATCTTTTAATCTAAATATTTCTTAATTTGTATATTTGCTTTATATCTAGTTTTTGTTCTAGGTTTTATTTGTTTAATGTGGTTTTTTGGTTATGCTTTTTGCAAATGATTGATTATTTTATTAGATATATCGTATTATTTAATCATATTATCATGATTTGTATTAGTATGTTTTAATTTTTATCATTTGCGTTATTATTTTGATGCTATTGTTCTATAAAATATTCCAAAAGCAAACTGCAATTAGTGGTAACGTAAAGAATTATATAACATACTACAAAAATAGTAAAAATATGATATAATGTATATATGGAAAATAGATTTATAAAATTTAACTTAGCAAATTTAGTAGTAATTGTCGTACTTTCAATTTTGTGCGTAGTAGAGGTTGCTTTGTTGCCCGTAAATTCGGCGATTATGCCACTATTATTCGCAATATCAGTATTTTGCAATTTGTTTTACGCTTTTTACGCATATCAGATTGCTATTAAAAAACAATATAATTTAATAAATAAGTACGACGAAAACGGAAGATATAGTTACGAAATCTTTAACTATAACGTATTTTCTTGTAACGGAATAATAGTGCTTGCTACCACCGTGCAAAATATCATATTGCTAATTACCTATTTGGCGCTAGTATTAACGAACAATTCGCAGAGTATAGCGCTTGCATCGGGCATAATATTTGCAATTTGTACTTTGTGTTGGCTAGTTCCCGTTATCCTAAAAGAAAGCCAAGTTGGCAAGTACGTAAAGAATACGAACGGGCTATTTGACGAAGAAGAAAAAATGATGACCGACGTGCTTGAAATTCCTGCTAGAAACGACGAAGAATAAGTTTAAGTAAGGATAGTATATGTTTACAATAGGCTATTACGAAGGTGGAATATGGATAGGTATGCTGTTTATGAGTATGCTTATGGGCTTGCTTAGTGTAATTCTAGGCATAGTTATGTACAAAAAGTCACCTAAAAAGACAAACGGACTATACGGTTATCGTACGTCAACGTCCATGAAAACGCAGCAAACATGGGACTTTGCCCAAAAATATGCAGGAAAAGTAATGGTAAAATACGGCTTAATCTGCACGGCTTTGGGTGGAGCGTTGTACAGCACGATAACGCTGCTAGTTAGCGGAGTAAAGGACTTGCCTACGTTTTTTGCGTTGGGCTCAGTGCTAGTACAAGCCATAGGTCTAACGACAACTATTTTCCCCGTTGAAAAGGCCCTAAAAGAGAATTTTGACGAGTTTTGAGATAGGAAAACGGTGGACTAATATTCTTGGTGTTAAGAAATAATTTGCGTTTTTGGGGGACGCTATATTAACGAGAATATCTATTGCAAAATATATTTTTGCTAAAAATCGTAACATAAAGGAAATATATAAAAAATGCTTGCAATCGCAAACATTTTATTTTTTTACGGGTGATATCATTTACGTTGCACTTTGTCTAATAAAATATCATTTCTCCAATTTTACAATCCCTCCGACACTTCGTGCCACCTCCCTTTGCACAAGGGAGGCTTAATTAGAGTATTTTATAAGCGCTTTACATAAAAGGTATATTTAGAGTATTTTATAACCACTTTACATAAAAAGGAATATTTAGAATATTTTTACAGCCATTTGTACAGGGGAGACTGATTTAGAATATTTTTACAGTCATTTGCACAAGGGAGGCATATTATTTAGAGTATTATATAACCGTTTTGCGTAGAAAGGCTTATTTAGAATATTTATATAGCCACTTGCACAAGGAAGTCTTACAAGTTAATTTTGTACAATTTACATTCAAGGCAAGATTGTTGTGATAAAATAGCGAGTGAACGTTATAGGCGTAATACGTTAATATAGTGGAGTGAATAGCCACATAAATTTTTCCCACAGTTTTTTGATAATGGGACGATTTTTGAAGGTTTCGTAGTCTAGTTTCGTGCAAGACTTTATATCTTCTAAGAATATCTTTTCGTAGCGTGGAGTAAATTCGTTGCCGTAGAACAGAGCGATTATTTCGTCGTTCAGTTCCATAGAGCCGATATCGAAGTTTACCGAGCCTATTCCCGTCAAGTTGTGGTCTACGATAATGGTTTTAGCGTGTATGTAGCCGTGATATTGGTAAACGGTTGCGCCCGCTTTTAGTAGTTGTTCTATATAGTAGTTGCCAGCAGCGGACAAGAAGAAACTAGCCGATACCTTTGGCAACATAAATCTTACGTCTACGCCCGATGCAATTAAGATTTTTACCGTTTCGAACAGCGATTCGTCAGGTACGCAATACGGCGACTGAATCCATAGCCTATGCTGAGCAGTGTGCATCATTTTTAGGTATATAGATTTTATTCTATTCGATTGCTCGTACGCACCACCAACCACTATTTGCGCAGGTAGTAGATGAGTACAGTCTGTCTCGGCAAAGTATTTATCTAGGTTTTCAAATAGCAGTTTGCTTTCTTTTACAGGTAAGTAAGAAACCCAATCGTTTAGGAAATGGTAGTTTAGTATGTCTACGAGTTCGCCAACGATACGGATATGCGTATCACGCCACGGTGTCTTTTTCTTGTGTTCGTTTTGGTACTGCGTGCCAATATTCATACCGCCCATATAGCCTATTTTGCCGTCGATAACTACGATTTTGCGGTGGTTACGATATCTGGTCATATATTGGCGTGATTTTTCTACTTTACCGCCACATTTCATCAGTTCCTTAAATAGTTTGCGTTTTGGCGTCATATTGCCAAACCCGTCGTAAAGCACGTTTACTTCCACGCCTTCTTTTGCTTTTTCGGTTAGTATCCTTGCAAATTCCTTTCCTACGCTGTCGTTATGAATGGTGTAGTACTCCACGTTTATAAAGTTTTTTGCGTTTTTTATATCTTCTAACAACCTTGGATATTTTTGTTTGCCATTTGTGAATATTTCCACGTCGTTATAAAGCGTAAGCGCCGAGTGGTTATATTTGTAGTTAAATTCTATTATAGACGCAAGGTCTGGGTCTATGTTTATGTAATGTTTCAGTTGCAGTAAATCCTTTGCTTGTTCTTCTAGGTCGTCAAGGTACTGCTTGCGTAGTTTTCGGTTGTTTTTGTTGTGTATTCGTCTTAGTTTTAGCGTGTTGCCAAACGCAACGTACAATAAATACCCAACGATAGGTAGCGCAGCCGTTATTGCAAGCCACATCATAGTTTCAGTTGGGTCTTTGTACTCTAAAAATACCACGCTGATAAATAGTAGTAGGTTTAGCGTAAATATAACTATAAGCGATATTTCGTAAGCCGGCATAAACTCCTCCTAATTCTTAATTAAATTATATAATAATTTATTGAAAAATTCAATAGTAACGTATGTGTATTTTTTGCCACAATTTGCATAGATAGTCCTAATAATTTGACGTAAAAATTTTATAAAAAACTTTCAAAATTCAAATAAACAAAATATTTTTTTGAAATCCACGTATCATAAACCAAAACATTGCAATTTTTAGCGTAGTGCGTAATTTTAAACCGTATTCGTTTGGGGTAAAAAAGCGAACTATGTTAAATTAGTAACGAGGAATAGATGTGATCATCTATTATAGAAGGAGTGAGATTATATGAGAAATGCAAAACTAGCAAAAAAATGGCGTTAGTAGTTTTACTAATGCTGATTATTTTATGTTTGTCAGCGTTCTCTTTTGCGTCAAGTGCTACTAGTGGTGTTGCTGAAAATTCTACGGGCGTAATGGGTGACGTAATTAGTAAACCGGTTAATAATATAACTACCCCTAACGAGAGTTATGATAACGGTGGTGGAAATTTAACGCATTTTATATTTAGACAGGACGGAGAACCAGACAATTTTTTGCAAGTTATTTATCCTAAAAGAATTACAATGATATTAGGCGACAAGATAAAAGCGGGAGACCCTGCTAATTTTAGTAATACTCCTAGACATAGTGGGAAATACGGACTAAATGCTAGTGGCGGTAAAATGCAACCGTCAATTCTTTGGTAAACCATTATGGACCAGTAGGAAATAATAGCTATCATACTGTAATTAGAACGGGAATATGGGGCTATAATGGCGGTGGTATTTTGTTTGACGAGTATTTTTCTAGCTATGGCTTTAATACAAACTGGGGATTTGACCAAACTGCACATGGTTCAATAGGAGGCGATTCCGACCATATTGTTAGTACTTGGGACGAAGGCGGAAATAACTAGTATATGAATACAAGAAACAATGGCAATTATGACGGAATGAATATGACGGTATGGTTGAAAGGCGTTGCGCAAAAGGCAGGTACGGTAGTATATACTATGCCTAGTGACTATAAAATAGCTGAATTTAGACAATACGTTGGTGGATGGACCCCTTGGTCAGTTGCAAATACGTTTAATTCATATCCAACTAGCGCAGCACCTACTATAACAATAAACGTATTAGATCCTGATGGATTGCAAAATAAAATAGACGAAATAAAAAGAAGAAAAAGTAACGTTAAGGGTGTTGTTAACGTAGAGCTTGTAAACACGTATAATGAAACTTTAAGGTTGGCTGAAGATTTGGTTACTAAAGCGAGAGATTATACACAAAACTTTGATATAGATCAAATTCAATTAGAAGACGTGGCAAATAGGTTGACAACGGCAATTGAAAATATTGAAAATAGCCAAAAATTTGGTGTTGTAGACGGTGGTCAATACTGCGTATCTACCGAATTAAGAATATCCAAATCGGCATATGATTCAGTGGGAAGTGATGCTGTTATTGCTTATTTGGATGGTTCAAGTCAAATATCAAAAAACCTTTTTGTTTGGGTGGCTGATTCTTAGTACGATGGTGGTGGATATTACGCATATACCTATTCGGTTGATTCTGCAAATATAGAAAATAGAAATCACACGCTTACTTTGGCAGGTACGGATAAAACGTTTAATTTTAAGATTGCATCGTGGCACGGCTTTGCAGATAGTAGTGGTAATATACTAAGTGATTTGTCTAAGGACAACGTGCTACAAAACGGGCAACTTACAACGTGTACTAATACTAGCCATACGTGTAGGTTACAAGTAAATAGCTTGGAAACGGGACAAAAAACTCAGTGCCAACATACGTGGTCTAAGGCGGATATTGAAAGCAAAACGGAATTATGGGCGCATACTTACGGCGAAGTACAAACTACGACAAGTACTTGCGTAACGCAAGTTGAAAAATATCAAGAATGTACTTGTGGCGACAAAAAGCATTTAGAAACCCTTGCGGTTGACCCTGCTAATCACGAAAGCCTAGACGTAAGCAAATTAGTATGGGTGGCTGGACAAAAAGTGCCTGGAACTGAAACCGAACTAACCGAAGCAATGCACTGTGGCTACGCTGGAAAGTACGGACATTTATGTTCGGCATGTAATAAATATGCAAACGAAGTGGAAAAGGCGGCAGGAATAGGCGCTAATGACGAGCCAATAGAGCACGTGGCAGATACTAGTAACGCACAAGTAGGTAGCGCTCCAACTTGCTGTGAGTATGGTACAGGATACTACAACTGCCATAATTGTGGGCTGAAAGCAAGAGATTTAACCGAGGAAGAGATAAAGCAAGAAAGTAAATTGCAACCTACGAATAATCACGTTTGGAAAAGTGAGTATTTCATAGAAAAAAACCAACTTGTACAGAGAATGCAGTAGCGTACTATCAATGCAGTAATGAAAAATGTAAGGCAACTACTACCGACGGTATAGACTTTGAAACAGATATAAACGTAAAAGCGCTAGGCCACGATATGCATTTTGAAATTACGACAGAGGCTACGTGCTATTCGACTGGTTACCAAATTGAAAAGTGTCATCGTGATGGTTGTAACGCAACGGGCAAAGAGGAACAAATACCTGTAAAAGAGCATGAAATAGACAAAGAACATAAGCATAAGGAGATTGCTCCAACTTGTAAAGACGACGGAAGTTACGAGTATCGTTGTAAGTGGTATGATGGTGTAAATTGTACCGAAAAAGAAGTGATTACTGCGGCAACGGACGATAGCTTAGTGGCAACGGGAAAACATACTCGTCCTAGTGAAGGTGACCCTGGTTATTTGGAGATAACTAATCACCCTACTTGTACCGAGAATGGCGTAGGACATTACGTATGTACGGTATGTCAAACTTACGTACAATTAGATCCTGCTAATGAACCAAAATTGCAAGCAAAAGGTCATACTTGGACTGATGTTGTTGAAGAAACGTATATCAAAACGCCAGCAGATTGTACTAATGCAGCCGTATACTACAAGAGTTGTTCGGTATGTAAAGAAAAGCACGCTAGTGAAACTTTCGTACACGGTAATCCAATAGGTCATACTTGGGAAAATATTGTAGAAGAACAATATATAAAACGCACGCTAATTGTACTAATGCAGCCGTATATTACAAGACTTGCTCAGTATGTAAAGGAAAAGACGAAAACGAAACTTTCGTACACGGCAAGCCATTAGGACATAAGTGGGTTTTCACAACGGTAGATGAGCCAACTTGTTACCAAGACGGTAGTGGAAAAGATATATGCGAAACTTGTAAGGCAGAGGGCGAACTAAAACCAATAGCGAAGATAGACCACGTATATGATGAAAGCATAAAGCATAACGAAATTGCCAAAACTTGTACAAAAGACGGATCATATGAATTCCATTGTAAAAACCACGAACTTTGTGGTGCAGTAAAAACGATTACCGCAGCCGATGACGAAACCTTAAAGGCAACTGGATATAACGTGGAAGGTCAAAAAGTTGAAGTAACTAAACCGTCTACTTGCCACAGCTTTGGTGAAGGATATAGGGTGTGCAAAAATTGTAGCGAGCATATAATCGTAGAGCCTAGTGAGGCAGGAAACTTTGCAGAACTTGCAAAGAAAGACCACAAGTATAATACTTCAGATATAAAAGATAGGGTTGCACCTACGTGTACTAAGAATGGCTCGGCAAAATACTATTGTACAGAACATGCTAATGGTTGCACGGCAACGATTGACGTAACTCCTACAAAAGAGAACGGTTTACTAGCGATAGGACATATTTATAATAACGCTGAGTTAAACGTTGATGTGCCTGCTACTTGTATGGAAGAGGGCAAAGGACATCAGTATTGCACAAATCCAAATTGTGACGACCATGAAGGCTCTAAAAAAGTGGTAACGTTGCCAAAAGACAACAAAAATCACGTATTCGACGAGTCGAAAGGCTCTAAGAGATTGCATAAATACGACGTATGTACTAATTCGACGGGTTGTTATGACTATCTAACTTGTGCTAACCCTGCTTGTGCGGGTGTAAAAGGTGCGACGCAAATAATTGAAGATACGATAAAACCAGGTACGATTCATAAACAATACGTTGAAAAGGTAGATAGCAAATATCTACAATCGAAAGCAACTTGCGAAAGCCCAGCGGTGTACTACAAGAGTTGCTCGGCTTGTTATGAAAAGCACGAAAGTGAAACTTTTGTAAACGGAAAAGCACTAGGACACAGCTTTACAAAGTATATTTCTAACGATAATGCAACTTGCCATAGTAATGCAACTGAAACTGCAAAATGCGACAGGTGCGACAAAACGGATACGAGAGAAATTCCTAACTCGACGCTAGCACATAAGTGGGAATTTACCGAAAAGGTAGCGCCTAGCCTTGAAAACAAGACGGACGGATACGACCTATATACTTGCTCGTTGTGTAAAGAAACTAAGCAAGAAAATATCGTTAAGTGGGAAACCTTGATTCCCGAGCCTGAGCTACCTAAGTTTACCGTAACGATAGAGGGTGGAACGGCTGACGGACAAACTACCGTTCAAGTGAACGCTAACGGCACGGTTACGGTAAAAGCGGAAATACCTGATGGCAAAGTATTCGTAGGTTGGAGCGACGGCGATAAGATAATATCTTACAAAGCCGAAGATACCATTCAAGTAACGGGAGATATGACGTTAACTGCTATCTACGAAGACGTAGTCGTAGACAACAATGAAACTTCAAGCAATAATAGCGCAGTAATTGGCAGTGCAATCGGTGGTACTGTCGTAGGACTTCTACTAGTTGGTATAATTATTGCAATCGTTGTTATCGTTAAAAAGCGTAAGGCTTAATAACTAAAACTTAATTACTAATGCACGGCGAAAGTCGTGCATTTATATTATATTTTTTTAGCGTTATTTGACTTTAATTCGGCGTAATGTTATAATGCAGTATAACAAAAAAGGAGAATATTTATGAAAGTAGTAGCATATAACGGTAGCCCGAGAAAAAACGGCAATACCTCGAAATTGATACAAGTAGTTTTTGAAGAACTTAACAAAGAAGGCATTGAAACGGTGGAAGTAAACGTTGGATTTGACGGTGTAAAAGGTTGCATAGGCTGTGGAGCGTGCAAAAAAGCGCAAAACCATACTTGCGTGTCTATTAACGATAAATTGAACGAGTATTACAAAGAGGCAATAGGTGCCGACGGAATTATCCTAGCATCGCCCGTATATTACGCTGACGTAACGGGACAAATGAAATGCTTTATCGACCGTTTTGCAACGGTGGCAAGGGCCAACGGAATACTAAAAGGTAAGGTTGGCGCAAGCATCGTAACGGCTCGTAGGGACGGCGCATTCCACACGTACAGCACCATAAACGCAGTGTTTGGCGTAAGCGAAATGCTAATGGTGGGCGCTAATTATTGGAACCAAGGCGTAGGAAGGCAAGTTGGCGACGTACTTAGCGACGAAGAGGGGCTGGAAACTATGCGTGTGCTTGGCAAAAATATTGCAAAAGCATTAAAAAGCCTAAATAAATAATGAAAGAATTTTTTTGCAAAAAAAACTTAATAGTACTTGGACTTGGGGCAGTAGCATTGTCCGTATCGGCTACTATAACGCATTTTATCGAGCCGTACGTTGCCTCGTGGATAACGGGGATAGTTTACGCCGTTTTGGTGCTTGCGTATCTTGTAATGATATTAGGGCTTGTAATAAAGAAGGAATATCTTTACAAATGTATGACCTTCGTATACGTAACGGCAATAGTATTGCTTCTAGTATTCGGCTCGATATTTTGGTCGGGAATATACCTAGAATTTTTTAACGAAAACGGCGAGATAGAGGCGTCCAAAATAGCAGACGTTATCGCTAGCCAAAAGGCGAGCGTGCCTATCTATATAGTGTTAGCGTTTTTGCAAGTAACTTTCGTGCCTATTTCTTCGTCGATAGTTACTATGGTTGGCGTCATTTTGTTCGGTCCTGGGTACGGATTTTTGTTCAGCCTTATAGGTCAATTCCTTGGTTCGCTACTAGCGTTTTACCTAGGCAGGTGGTTTGGCGAAAGGTTCGTTGTGTGGATAATAGGCAAAGAGGCTTTTCAAAAGTACAGAGAAATAATAAAGGGCAGGGACAAAATTATGCTGTCGTTTATGTTCTTGTTGCCACTTTTCCCCGACGATATGTTGTGCTTACTTGCAGGACTTACCACGTTTACGGGGCTTACGTTCTCGGTAATGGTGCTGATAACTCGTAGTATCGCAATAGCCTACACTACGGCTGGCGTGCAAATTTTGGACGTAATATCGGGGCTTGGCGTGTGGGCGTACGTATTATACGCATTACTAATTATCTTAATAATCGCTATTATGGTGCTTATTTGGAAGCGTGGCGACAAACTTGAATACAAGGCGATAACGTTTATCGATAAGATATTGCCCAAAAAATATCGTAAAATATTCGTGTCGGATAAGGCGCTTGACGTATTTGAAAATCAGCCTAGTGAAAACAATATAAACACTAGCGAAAGCGTAGAAACGGACGAAAATGCAAATTGCGAAACGGACGAGCATGATTGCAACTTGCAAGAAAACATTGAAAAATCCGAGCAGGAAACGATAAATGTGGACGATAGCCAAACAAGTAGCGATTTTAACGACGAAAACAAGGCTAAAAAAGACGAATAAATAATTTGTGATAAATTATATATAAACGCCGAAAATTCCAATTATAGCCAAAATAAAAGGGATTACGGCGTTTTTTTGTATAAATAAAATTGGGCGTATTGCAAAATACGTATTGAAAGAATACGGATAATGAAGTATAATGTAATAAATTAAAGGAGGATTTATGAATAGTTTTATTTACGATATACCAACCAAAGTGTATTTTGGCAAGGACCAACTTGGAAACCTTGGCAAAGAAGTGGAAAAATACGGCAAAAGGGTACTACTTACCTATGGCGGTGGCTCTATAAAAAAGACGGGGCTATACGACAAGGTGATGGCGGAACTTAATAAAATAGGTGCAGAGGTTTTTGAACTTAGTGGAATTAGCCCAAATCCTAGGGTGGAATCGGTAAGGGAAGGCGCTGAAATTTGCAAAAAGAATAACGTTGATTTAATCCTTGCAGTAGGTGGTGGCTCGGTGCTAGATTGTAGCAAATTTATAGGTGCTGCAACCTTCTACGACGGCGATGCGTGGGATATTTCGATTGGCAAAGTGGACGTAGAAAAATGCTTGCCACTAATTACTATTCTTACTTTGTCGGCAACGGGCTCTGAAATGGATTGCGGTGGCGTAATAACCAACGAAGCAACGCAAGACAAAGTGGGCAGAATGTGCAAGCCTATGCAACCGAAAGTATCGTTTTTAGACCCAACCAATACGTATACGGTAAGCGCTTACCAAACGGCGTGTGGAGCGGCAGATATATTGTCGCATATTTTTGAGGAATATTTTAACCTTAATAAAGACCTAGAAATGCTAGACGGCTTTATGGAAGTATTGATTAAAACGGTGATAAAATACACGCCGATAGCAATAAAAGAGCCTACCAACTACGAAGCAAGGGCAAATATTATGTGGGCGTCGTCGTGGGCAATTAACGGCTTTATCGTAGGTGGCAAAAGACAAAATTGGAGTTGTCACCCAATGGAGCATCAACTATCGGCAGTGTACGACATAACGCACGGCTTAGGTCTTGCTATACTAACTCCACGTTGGATGAGATATTCGCTTAGCGAAAAAACCGTGGATAGATTTTACCGTTTTGCAACTAACGTGTTCGGTCTAACGGGCGAGGATAAAATGGCGGTTAGCGTAAAAGGTATTGAAAAATTAGAAAAATTCTTGTTTAAGACGATAGGTCTTACCGACACGCTATCGAAACTTGGTATTAACGACAAATATTTTGACGTAATGGCAGAAAAGGCAGCAAGCGAAAATACCTTTACGCCGTTAGCAAAAGAGGACGTAAAGAACATATACGAAATGTGTTTATAACAAAATAAGCGGTTTAAGTGGTAAATTTAGCATATAATCGTGCGATTTGTGCAAAATAAACGGAATTTATAAAACGGTAAAATGGAAAAAGAAAAGTTAAAAAAACTAATTAGCGTAGCAAGGGGAATAACAAAAGCCGATACGGTAATAAAAAATTGCAACGTCGTAGACGTACTAGACGGCAAGATAATTTTTGCTGATATAGCGATAGCGGACGAGTATATCGTTGGTGTTGGCAAATACGAAGGCAACGTGGAAATAGACGGCGAAGGTTTGTATGCGTCGGCTGGTTTTATTGATAGCCACATACATATCGAATCGTCCTATTTGTCCCCCGAGGAACTTGCTAAAATGATAGTTCCGCTTGGTACTACTAAAATAATTGCAGACCCCCACGAAATAGTAAACGTTTGCGGGCTTAACGGGCTTGAATATATGCTTAGCGCTAGTAAAAATACGGTACTTGACGTAAAACTAATGATGCCGTCGTGTGTTCCTGCTACGCCTTTTGAAACGTCGGGCGCAAATATTTTGGCTAGCGATATGAAAGCGCCTATTGAAAATAAAAAGGCGTTTGGGCTTGGCGAATTTATGAATTTCGTTGGTGTGAATAACCTTGACGACGAAGTTTTGGATAAGCTACTACTTGCCCTTAGCGAGAATATCGTAGTGGACGGGCACGCTCCGTTTTTATCGGGAAAGGACTTAAACGGATATTTGGTAAGTGGTATTAAAACCGATCACGAGTGCGATAGCGTAACTGAAATGCACGAGAAAATATCGGCAGGTATGTACGTAATGCTGAGGGAGGGTTCGGCTTGCCACGATTTGCGTAGGCTGAGTAAAGGCGTAAATAGTTATAACGCTAGTAGGTGTTTGCTTTGTTCAGACGACCGTCAACCGAAAACCATATTAAAATACGGACACGTAAATTCGCTAATTAAGGCGTTGGTCGAGGAGGGTATAGACCCGATATTAGCCGTTAGAATGGCAACGAAAAACCCTGCCGAATGTTATAATTTGCGGGGAGAAGGTGCTATTTGCCCTGGCTATTTTGCAAATATCGTGCTGTTTGACAACCTAAAAGATTTTAACATAAAAAAGACTTTTATAAACGGAAAACTAGTTGCGTCTAATGGCGAATATCTACCTAAGATTGAAAAAGCGGATATTAGTAACGTAGTAAACAAAATGAACGTAAAAGATTTTTCGAAAGAAAAACTTGCCCTTAAAATAAAAGGGGATAAAGCGCTTGCAATAGGTATATTAGAAGGTGGCGTAACTACTAAAAAAGAAGTCGTTAGCGTAAAGACCAAAAACGGTTATTTCGTATACGACGAAAATATCGACGCCGTGAAAGTTGCCGTTGTAGAACGGCATAAGGGAACGGGCAACGTTGCAGTAGGTTTGCTATCGCATTACGGCATAAAGCAAGGCGCTATTGCTTTGTCGATTGCACACGACTCGCATAATATTATAGTCGTTGGAACAAACGACGATGATATGGAAACGGCGGTAAACGCCCTTATTAGTCAGGGTGGTGGAATAGTGCTTGTACTAGGCGGTAAAATACTTGAAACTATGCCTATGCCAATAGCAGGTTTGATGAGTGATAAGGACGGCAAGTACGTGGACGAAAAACTGACGAAACTTCACAATACGGCGATAAATACGCTGGGCGTAAATAATACGGTAGAGCCTGTTATGACGTTGTGTTTTATGTCGCTTGCCGTAATACCCGAGATAAAAATTACCGATAAAGGTTTGTTTGACGTAGACGCTTTTAAATTTACTAGCGTAGACAACGTTTAATATATTTATATTAAAGTTTAACGATAGCACTTGTGGTTTACAAGCGTGAAATTAAGGCAAACAAAACAAGCGAAAATAACGTTGCCGTAAAAGACGTTTTATTAGACGTGCCTAATGAAGAAACGGGAGAAATTATAAGTGAAGAAACTGCCGAAAATGAAAGTGAAAACGTAAAGGACGGCGATATAGATTAACAAACAAAACCTTATTTTTCATAACTCAATTATTAAAAGTAGAAGTAGTAACGTAAAAGTTGCTACTTTTTATATAACTTTAAGAACGAGTAAATTAAATAGATAAAAAATGAATCGTTCTAAAATAAATAGGTGCGTTTGAAAAGATGTAAAAATAAATATATAATATTTGCGTTGCTAAAATATATAAAAATTCAATAGCATTTATTTTACGTAAGAAAATACGCTATAAATTTTAATAGTAGTATATTGCAAAACGATTTTTAGTTGGAATTTAATGTTAATTTTAGCTATTAAAAAATAATTAAAAAGAAATTCGACAAAATTCGTCAACAAAAGACAAAAAATAGACGAATTTATAAAAAAAATTGTAAACTAAGTATTATAATATAGGTATGGAAATCAAGTTTCCCAAAAAATAAAACAAATCAAAAAAATAACGGCCGTATGGTCGTTATTTTTTTTTGTAAAGTATTTTTGTTCGTATTAACCTATTATTATCCTAAGTCGTGTTTGTCGGTAATCTCAACGGTGGGCTCTTTATATCCCTCAAACTCCATAACTATTATCTCGTTAGGCTTGTCGGCACATAAAAGTTGACCGGGTAGGTACAAAGTTTTTTGTGGACCAATATTCCAATATCTACCAAGATTAAATCCGTTGACGTATACAAGACCTTTGGTAAAACCGTCTAGTTTTACAAAACATTCGTTTTTGCTGTCCGCTGAAAATTCGCCTTTTAGGAAAATAGGATATTTACCGCAATTTTTGTTAAAGTCCAATTTATCTAGGTTGTCAAGCGGTAAGGTGGTTACTTCGTAGTCCATTATGTTTTGTTGTGCTACGTTTATGCCGTGCAATCCTTTCGTATCGGTAATATGCACGCCGTAGTTGGTGTGTCCCATGCAATCTACAAGTACCGAAAGTTCAGTTTCGTCTTTGTCAAAGTTTACAAGGGCACAACCTTTTTGTGTTAAAAGTTTTTTAATGCCACCGTCCATAGTGCTGACTTTCGTTTTATATTTGCCGTCTACGAATAGATACGCAGTATCCCTAGGCTCTTGTAAATTCACGTAGGATAAGCCATACTTTCCTTTTATTATCGTTTTGTAATAAATCATACCGCTATTTTGACCGTAATATTCCATACCTTCCGCCATAGGAGAATAATGCTTTTCGCCTATATTTTCAAGGTTGTCGAACAAACTTGTAGAAGAAGTTAGGTCTACTTTGCCAATATACTGCGTTTTTGGTCTTTCTGGTAGTGGTATTTCTTCTTCGCTTACGTTTTGCGCTTTTAACAAACTTTTTCTTATTTCATAGTAAAGTTTCGTGTAGTCGCCGTACTCGTTAAGAGGCGCATAGTAGTCGTAACTAGTGGTGCAAGGAGCATATTTTCCAAAGTGGTTTGCACCCGCCGTAAAACCAAAGTTAGTGCCACCATGGAACATATAGAAGTTGAAGGACGCACCTATTTCTACAAACTTATTTACTTCCTTCATTACGGATTTGTAGTCTCTTACGTGGTGTTTTTCGCCCCAATGGTCGAACCAGCCACACCAAAACTCCGTAACCATTACGGGCTTGTTTGGTTGCACGTTTTCAAGCGCTTTACATCTTCCCTCTGCGTTACTTCCAAGGTTTACCGTTTCAAGCACGCCGTCAATCATACCCCCGTGTAGCATAAAAGGAGCGTCGCCGTCAGAGGTAAACAAAACCTCTTTAATACCAAGGTCAAGATACAAATCTCTAATATGAGCAAGATATTTTTTATCGTTGCCGTAACTACCGTATTCGTTTTCAACTTGAACGGCAATAATATTGCCACCGTTTGCGCTCATACAGTCTTTTAACTCTTCGAAAAGTCTACGCATATATCTATCTACGTGTTCTAGGTATTGCTTGTCGTTACATCTAAGCCTAATATTTTTGTCTTTTAGAAGCCAAGCGGGTAGTCCACCTAAATCCCACTCTGCGCAAATATAAGGTCCTGGTCTAAGTATTACCTTTAAGCCTACTTTTTCGGCAGTTTTTACGTAACGCTTAATATCCAAAATCCCCGAAAAATCGAAGTGGTTAGGCTTAGGTTCGTGTAAGTTCCAACATACGTAGGTTTCTACGGTGTTTAGCCCTGCTGCTTTTAATTTTGATAGTCTATCGAACCAATATTCAGGTAAAACCCTAAAATAGTGCATAGCACCCGAATAAATATTGAACGGCTCGTTGTCTAGATAAAATTTATTGTCCTTAATCTCTAACATACTTTCCCTCGTAATATTTTATACGATAATTATACTATATTATAGAGTGATTTGCAATAGCATACAAAAGGCGTAAAAAAGAATAAATATAACACGATACGCCATAAATTGACAAAATATAATACTTTAAGTGATAAAAATAAGACTTAAAGTATAGAATTATAAATTTTAATATATTTTGAATAATTCTAAAATAAAAAAATAAACTTATAGTATGAGTATTATTAAAGTTGTAAAAACGGCATTTTTATTTATAGGCACGGTGATAGGCGCAGGTTTTGGCACGGGCAAGGAGTTAACGTCGTTCTTTTTTAATAGTTCGCCGATTACGTTAATATTAGGCGGGCTAGCCATGGGGGTGTTTTGCTCGTTCTATCTATATATAGGCAGTAAATTTAGCGAGGATTTGTCCGTCGTTGCCTTTTCAAAGTATAGTGGAGTATTCGACTTTTTAGTTTTAGTATCTACGTTTGCCGTTTTTTCGGCTATGTTTTCTACCTCGGACAGCATACTAAATCTTTTTTCTATAAAATACGGCGGATATATTACGATGGCGTTGTCGCTAGTGGCGGCTCTTATTGGTATAGGTTTTGTAAAAAACATAAATTTCGTGGTCGTACCGCTTATCGTAGTGGTGGTATTTTATTTGTTTTCAATGGAAGTACCTAACGATTTTAACGGTAGAATCAGCGTTCTGTCGCCTATTTTGTACTCGGCTATGAATATTATGCTAGCAGGGTATTTGATTGCTAACGAAGGAAAGGGTATGACTAAAAAGGAAGTCGCAACGTCGGGACTAATAGTATTTGTAGTAATGGCAGTGCTGATGACGATTTTGTATATGACGGTTAGAAACGAAGTAGGCGAAATGCCTCTTCTTGACGTAGCAAATAGGCACGGGCATATAAAGATGGCAGGGGTCGTAATTTATTTTGCAATAGTTACTACGGCGTTATCTTCCGCCTCGCTTGGTATTGAAAAATTGAGTAGGTACGTAAAAAATAGATACCTATCGGCAATTTTACTATTTTTGCTTGCAATTCCAGTTAAAATATTCGTTGGGTTCGAGGGTATTGTAAAGTACGTTTATCCTGCCGTTAGCGTAATGGGAATAGTGGTTACTTTACTTGCTTTTATATCGCTTATTAGAAACCGCAAAAACGAAAATGAGTGCTAAGATTTTACAATTTCTCCTAAATATCGTTAATATTGATTGACTTATATCTTAAAAAATTATTATAATAGATAAAAAGTTAAGGAGAATCCAAAATAATGGCGAAACAAATTAGAGAAGGCATTACGTTTGACGACGTGCTATTAGTACCTGCAAAATCAAACGTTATACCAAAAGACGTTAGTTTGAAGGTAGAGTTGGCAAAGGGAATAAATCTAAACGTTCCTATTCTAAGTGCGGCTATGGATACCGTTACCGAATCTCAATTAGCGATTGCTATTGCTCGTGAAGGTGGAATCGGTATGATTCACAAGAACTTGTCTATTGAGGAGCAAGCAAGTCAAGTTGACAAGGTAAAAAGAAGCGAACACGGCGTAATTACCGACCCGTTCTTCCTTTCTCCACACCACAAGCTTACCGACGCTATGGCGCTTATGCGTAAGTATAGAATTAGCGGTGTACCTATTACCGAAAACGGCGTGCTAGTTGGAATACTTACCAACAGAGATTTGCGCTTTGAAGATAATTTCGATAAAGAAATTAGAGAAGTAATGACTTCGAAAAACCTTGTAACTGCTAAGGAAGGCACTACGTTACAAGAGGCACAAAAGATTTTGGGCGACCACAGAATAGAGAAATTACCTATCGTGGACGACAACTTTATGCTAAAAGGTTTGATTACTATTAAGGATATAGAGAAAAACTTGCAATATCCAAACTCGGCAAAAGACGCTAACGGCAGACTACTAGCGGGCGCAGCCGTAGGAATTGCTAGAAATACTATGGATAGAGTAGCAGCGCTAGTTGAAGCAAAGGTAGATATGATTGCTATCGATACGGCTCACGGACACTCTATGAACGTATTAAAAGAAGTTGAGGCTATTAAGAGCAAATACCCTAACTTGCCTATCATTGCAGGTAACGTTGCAACGGCTGCCGCAACTACCGACCTAATTAAAGCAGGCGCTGACGTAGTTAAGGTAGGTATTGGACCTGGTTCTATTTGTACTACTCGTGTTATTGCTGGTATCGGCGTACCTCAAATTACCGCTATTATGGACTGCGCAGAGGCTGCGGACAAGTTAGGTAAGAGAGTAATTGCAGACGGCGGTATTAAATACTCGGGTGATATTACCAAGGCGATTGCAGCAGGTGCATCGGCAGTAATGCTAGGAAGTTTGCTTGCAGGTACTACCGAAACCCCTGGTGAAACCGAAATTTACCAAGGTAGAAATTACAAAGTATATCGTGGAATGGGTAGTTTAGCCGCTATGGCAGCAGGCTCTAACGACCGTTACTTCCAAGAGGACGCTAAAAAATTCGTACCAGAAGGCGTTGAAGGTCGTGTACCGTTTAGAGGCCCTGTAAGCGAAGTTATCTTCCAACTAATGGGCGGTTTGCGTTCAGGTATGGGATATTGCGGAACTCCTACTATTGACGAACTTCGTAAAAACGGCGAGTTTATCAAGATTACTAATGCTTCACTTATCGAAAGCCATCCACACGATATCAATATCACCAAAGAAGCGCCTAATTACAGCCCAAAGAACTAATCTAATAGATATAAAGACTACTTCGGTAGTCTTTTTTTTTGCGTAAAATAAAGATATATGCTATACTAAAATGGCGAGGGAATATGATAGACGGTAATATTATAGGTGTAAAAGACAGTATATTAAACGAACTAGAAAGTTTGATTAAGGGTTACAATAGACGTGAGTTTGTTGATAGCCTAGTTTTAGAGTGCATTTGTAAGTATTCCGCCTTGCTAAATAGAGAAATCAGCGTGTTTATATCACGTAGTGGACTACTATTAAACGTGGTGATAGGCGACTACAATTCTGCGCCTATAAAGACGGCAAACGGCAAGCGTCAAGGCAAACTATCGGGTATAAGGTGCTTGCATACGCACCCAAGTGGCGACGAAACGCTGTCTAATATGGATTTGTCCGCACTACTTAGACTAAAACTCGACTCTATATCGGCGGTCAGCGTAATAGACAGCAAACCAGGCAAAATTCAAACCGCTTTTATAGACGGCGACGGGTGTAAAATAATAAATTGCAGTAGCAAAAATATCCCTAACGACGTACTGTTAGAAGAAATTTTGGTTGCAGAGAAATCAATTAAAAGCAATAATTCCACAAAAGAAGGGGAAAAACTTGCAATAACTTGTAATTTTACAACGTCGAAGTATTTAGAAGAGGAACTTGTAGAACTGAATAGTTTGTGCAAAACGGCAGGGCTTACTGTCGTAGGTAGCGTAACGCAACTTGTGGATAAGCCTAATAAAGCCACCTATATGGGCAGTGGCAAAGTGGGGGAACTAGCAAGGCTTGTTCAAATTAAAAACGCCGAGTACGTGATAATAAACAACGAACTAACGGGTAGCCAAATAAATAATTTGGAGCAAAGGCTAGGCGTAAAAATTTTGGATAGACCTATGCTGATATTAGAAATTTTCGCAATGCACGCAACCACGAACGAAGGCAAATTGCAGGTGGAACTTGCAAGGCTGAAATATACCTTGCCGAAACTACTTGGACAAGGTCAATCAATGAGTAGGATAGGCGGTGGTGGTAAAACCAAAGGTAGCGGAGAAACAAAACTTGAAACGGATAGGCGTCATATTCGTGAAGTGATATACGACCTAAACAAAAAGATAAAAAAACTAGAACAGGATAGGGCAAATCGTAGGAAAAAGCGAATAAATAGTAGCATCAAGTCCGTTGCGATAGTAGGCTACACCAACGCAGGTAAATCTACACTGATGAATAGGCTAACCAAGGCAGGCGTATTAGAGGAAAACAAACTATTTGCAACCCTAGACCCCGTTACTAGAAAAATATTCGTTGACGTTGGCAAGGAATATCTATTAACGGATACGGTAGGCTTTATCGACAACTTGCCACACGAGTTTATCGAGGCGTTTAAGTCCACCTTAGAGGAGGCTGTCTGCGCCGACCTTTTACTACACGTAGTAGACGCTAGCAGTACGGACACTGCAAGGCAAATAGACGTGGTAAATAATGTGTTAAATTCGCTAGGAATAGAAAACAAGCCTACGTTACTAGTTTATAACAAGGTGGACGAAAGTAGGCTAGAAATACCAAATGGTGCAGTAGGAGTAAGCGCTAAAACAGGCGAGGGAATAGAGCAGTTGAAAAATAGGATAAACGAAATTGTTTTTGGTGATAATATGTAATAGACTGTAAAAATTCTTTTGCTAATTCTATCGAAAGATTGGTCGTATAGTTTTATAAAAATAATTGATATATCATAATCGTATCAAAACGAATATAGATATGGTGATAATAAATAGAGCATAAAATATTTGCTATTTATATTGAAATTTGTTCGTGCAGTTTTATATAGACGACTTATATATCGCAAGTGCAAAAAACAAATATAGATACGACGAGTTGATATATAGATACAATGAGTGGATAAGCTATTTATGAAATTATAATATAAATAATTTTTAATAAAAACGACAATAAAAAAGGCTACCGTTTGGTAGCCTTTAATAATTGTAAATTATTCGTTTACTTCCTCTTTTACTTCGGTTTCAGCGTTTTCGCTTACTTCGGTAGCGGTTTCTTCTACGACGATTTTAGTTGCTTCGGTAGAAGTTTCTTCTACAACGTCGCATTCGCAGTTGCAATCACAGTTACATTCGCAATCGCATTCTCCTGCTACTGCTAGTTTAGCGGCTTTTTTAGCCTTGAATTCTTGTACTTTTTTGCTGTCTAGCATAAAGTTCCACAAGAAAGATAGTACGATAAGTACGGCAGCGCCACCAAGAACGTATCCGTAGTTTAATCCTCCATTTTTAGGATCTGCAAAATGAGGGAACTTATCAATAATACCCATAATTAGTACGATAAGCACAAGAGCAGGGGTTACGCTCATAGTCATAGCAAGCCAGAATTTTTGACCTTTGAAACTGCTGCCCATCTCTTCAAGTTCTTTCATAACGTTTTTAGGTTTGATAATATAACCAACGGTGATACAAGCAACGAAAGCAAGTATAGGCATAATTACTGCGTTAGTTACTTCGTCGAAGTAGGTTAGTAGGTCGAATCCAAATAGGTTGTATTTTATATAGTCTTGGCTTAGGCATACGAACAAGCCGATAAGACCGATAATGCCACCAAATACTGAGGTTGCTTTTGCTCTTGACCAATGATATTTTTCCAAAGTGTATTGGCTTACAACTTCTATCAAACTGATTAGAGAAGTGATAGCGGCAAATATTACTAGTACGAAGAACATAAATCCAACGAAGTTGCCAGCTGGTCCCATAGCGGCAAATACTTCCGGTAATGCGATAAACATAAGACCAGCGCCAGCCTGAGATACAAGAGCAGAGTTACCGGTCGCAAACATTGAAGGGAAGATAGCAAAACCGGCAAGAAGAGCAACCAAAGTGTCTAGTCCGCAAACGGTAAGAGCAGATTTGCCGATATTGATGCCTTTTCCCGTGTAAGAGCCGTATGCAATCATAACGCCCATACCAAGTGACAAACTGAAAAATGCTTGTCCCATAGCAGCGATAACGCCGTTCCAACCAAGAGCCTCAAAGTCGAATTTGCCAAGGTAGAAGGTTAGTCCGTCAACAACGGTTTGTCCTTCGCCTTTTCCAGGTAAGCACATTGCTGCGATAATAACTGCAATTAGAAGAACGAATAGTGCAGGCATTAAAATCTTACCTGCCTTTTCAATACCCTTTTGTACGCCACCGCATACGATTAAGATAGCGGCAACTAAAAATAGTGCAAAGAATAAAATTGAACGTACAGGGTCGCCTATAAAAGAAGTAAACGCAGCACCTGCCTCGCCCGGAGCAATAGCGCTAGAGTTGATTACGTATTCAATGGCGTAGCCTGATGCCCAACCACCGATAACTGCGTAATAGGTAGAAATGATAAATGGAACCATAACGCCTAGTAGACCTATCCATTTTAACCATTTGTTAGCCTTGCCGTAAGAGTTAACGATATCTCTTTGAGCACGCTTTCCTATAAACATCTCGGCAATCATAACTACCGTACCTAGTAGCAATACCGATAGTAGATATACAAGAACGAAAGCACCGCCTCCGTGCCTACCTACTAGATAAGGAAACCTCCAAATATTTCCCAAGCCAACGGCTGAACCTGCTGCTGCTAGGATAAAGCCGATTTTGCTTCCAAAACCTTGTTTCTTTTGTTCCATAACTTCATATCTCCCTTTAAGAATAAAAAATTCACACGGATAGTGTGAATTAGGTTTCAATAATTACGTCAATTATTTTTGATAATACAAATCCACACAATACTTATACTAGTCGTGTTTGTATTCGTATGAGTGCGTTTAAGGTTATCAAAAATCCCACGGAAAACTCCTTTATTTAGACATAATATATAAAGAGTATATTAGTTATCAATAAATTTGTCAAACGTATTTAGTAGTTTTTTGGGTTAGTTAAAGAATTTTTATTAAAAATAAGTTAATTAGTTTTTTTAATTAAAATCAATATAAATTAAATTATGCCAAACTAAATTTTTGAATTTTTCGCTATACGTAATAGTTGAGTGGTAATATACAATGCAAAGTAGAGTAGAGTTAAAATAGGGTAGAGAAAATAAAAAAGGGCTTTTCAGCCCTTAGTTTATTTTAGTATTCAAGACGCTTTTCTAGGTAACTTACTAGGTCATCTAGGTTTATTCTTACTTGCGCCATGCTGTCCCTTTCTCTTACGGTTACGCAGTTGTCGTTCTCGGTATCGAAGTCCACCGTTACGCAGTAAGGAGTACCGATTTCGTCCTGACGGCGATATCTTTTGCCGATACTAGCAGCGTCGTCAAAGGTGGTTGAGAATTTCTTAGACAAAAGTTCAAGTACTTCTTCCGCCTTTTCGTTTAGTTTCTTTTGAAGTGGAAGTACCGCAACTTTATAAGGCGCTAAGGCGTGGTGCAAATGAAGTACCGTTCTAACTTCGCCGTTTTCCAAGGTTTCCTCGTCGTAAGCGTTGCATAAAAACGCAAGGAATAATCTTTCTACGCCAACCGACGGCTCAACTACGTAAGGGATATAACTTTCGCCAGTAACAGGGTCGCTATATTCTAGGTTTTGACCGCTAAATTTAATATGTTGCGACAAGTCGTAGTCCGTTCTATCGGCAACGCCCCAAAGTTCGCCCCAACCGAACGGGAACTTAAACTCGAAGTCGGTAGTTGCCTTAGAGTAGAAGCAAAGTTCCTCTTTGTCGTGGTCTCTTAGTCTTAGGTTCTCTTCCTTTATTCCAAGGTCAAGTAGCCAATTTTTGCAAAAACTACGCCAATAGTCAAACCATTCTAGGTCCGTACCCGGTTTGCAGAAAAATTCAAGTTCCATTTGCTCGAATTCTCTTACCCTAAAAATGAAGTTACCCGGGGTAATCTCGTTTCTAAAACTCTTACCCGTTTGACAAATGCCGAAAGGAATTTTCTTTCTAGTGGTTCTTTGTACGTTCTTAAAGTTTACGAATATACCTTGCGCAGTTTCAGGGCGAAGGTACACGGTGTTTGTGCTGTCCTCGGTAACGCCTTGGAAAGTTTTGAACATAAGGTTGAACTTTCTTATGCCCGTAAAATTAGAATTTCCGCATTTTGGGCATACGATTTTATGCTCGATTACGTAGTTCTCCATTTGCTCGTTAGTCCAGCCTGCAATATTTAGGTCTATATTATGCTTAGCGTTGTAATCCTCGATTAGTTGGTCGGCTCTGTAACGGGTTTTGCAGTCCTTACAGTCCATAAGAGGATCGGAAAAACCGCCTAAGTGTCCGCTTGCTTCCCATACTCTTGGGTTCATAAGAATAGCGCAGTCAACGCCAACGTTATATTTATTTTCGTCTACGAATTTCTTAAAATAGCACCTTTTGATGTTGTTTTTAAGTAGCACTCCAAGAGGACCGTAGTCCCACGTATTTGCAAGTCCGCCGTAAATATCGCTTCCTGGGAAAACGAAACCTCTGCCTTTTGACAATGCAACTAATTTGTCCATAGTAAGAGAATTACTCATTATAAATACCTCTGTAAATTTAATACTTTTATTCTAGTTATTTACGTGGCTTTTGTCAAGTAAATAGTATATGCAAGGATAAATTAGATTATGTGTAACAATTTTAATTTTAAGGGCGTATTGTAAAGTAGGAGTGATACTCAAAAAAAATTTAGGAGGAATATTTATGTGCAATTGTAACGATACTTTAATGTTTTTGCTGTTACTAAATTGTTGCTGTAATCAAGGCGGAGGACAGTGTAGTACATACGGATGCGGTAATCAAAACTTAATTTGGCTATGGCTACTACTTAACGCTTGCGGATGCCAAGGCGGTAAGGACGGCTTTTTCACCGGTTGTGGTTGCAGATAAAAGGCGAGGTCGAAAGACCTCCTTTTTATTTGGCTTTTAATACGTTTCACGTGCTTAAATTTGTAGGAGTTTAGCAAACGAAAAAGTAAGGTAAGGCTCATATAAAACGGCTATTAGGCATAAATTTTACTATGAAGAAAGTAAAAATTTTGTGGGCGATAGCGTTAGGGCTTGGCTACGTGGTTACGCTTAGTTTTATATCGGCGCTACTAGTGGACGTAAATAGCAGTTGGTATAGGTCTTTAATATTGCCTAGTTTTATGCCTAATAACGTGTTGTTTTCGGCAGTGTGGGGAGTGGTTTATCTATTTTTTGCCCTAACGTTTGCTGAAACTTTTGCAAAAAACGTGAAAATTAGCATAATTTTAGGTTATATTTTAATTGCTATTTTCAACGTCTGTTATTTAGTATTTTTCTTCAAATTAAACGATTTATTAGTATCGTTCATATTTTGTTTTATTGACGTAATATGCATTTTATTGGTCGGTTTTGCACTTATAAAACACAAGTTCCGTTTATCGTGGTTATTTTTGTTAATTTTTATTTGGTATGCTTTTTCGCTAACTTTAAGTTATTTTATCCTAATGAAAAACTAATTTTATTTGCTAGGAAAAAACCTGATAACTAATTAGTCTATAAATATACTTGTAAAAATTATTATTTTACTGTATAATTATAATACTAATTTTATGCGGAGAAAATTATGGTTCTTGTAATGGATGCGGGTAATACGAATATCAAAATCGCAGTGTACGATAAGGACGAGCAACTTGCTAGTTGGCGTATATCTTCCAAAATCAATCGCACGGCTGACGAACTAGGTATTATCCTAATGGACTTGTGCAAGAGTATAGATATTAGGCTAGAAGATATGGAAGGGGTTATTATTGCCTCCGTTCTACCTACGTTGAACTACACTATCGAACACGCAATCAAGTATTATGCCAAGAAGCAACCTATTATGGTGGACAACACGTTAAATACGGGCTTGAAAATAGTGTACGATAGCCCCGAAGATTTGGGTGCAGATCGTATTGCAACGGCTGCTTGCGTATATCACGAATATGGTGGGCCAAGCATAGTGGTGGACTTTGGCACGGCAACGACGTTTGGCGTAATTAGCGACAAGGGCGAATTTATAGGCGGTGCTATTGCAATAGGTCTTAAAACGGCGCAAGAAGCATTAGTTGAGGCTGGTAGCAAACTGTACAAGTTCGAATTAGTTAAGCCCGACAACGTGGTGGGGAAAAATACTTTGGACAATATGCGTTCGGGTATGCTTTACGGCTTTAAGAATATGACGAAAGGATTAGTTGAGCAAATAAAAAAGGAAACGGGATACCACAATGCAAAAGTGGTGGCAACGGGTGGACTTGGCGAGCACATTATAGACGAAAGTTGGGTGGACGTGTACGACAGAGCACTTTCGATAAAAGGATTGAAAATAATTTACGATTTGAATAGAGAGGACAAACAATGAAAAAAATTGGCGTAGCATTACTAGGAGTTGGAACGGTTGGCGGAGGTACTTATCAAATTTTGACCTCTAAGAAAGAGTTTTTCAAAAAGACTGAGGGACTTGATATCGAGGTTTTACACGTGCTTGAAAAAAATATTGCAAGAACACGTGAACTTGGCATCAAGGACGAAATCGTTTCGTGCGATATAGAAAACGTTATTAAAAACGACGATATATCTATCGTTTGCGAATTCTTTGGGGGTATAGAGCCGGCACGCACGTTTTTAATTAAAGCGTTAGAGGCAGGCAAAAGCATAGTTACCGCTAATAAGGAATTATTCAGCAAGCATTGGCCAGAATTACAAGAGGCTGCTAAAAAAGGTGGTGCAGGACTATATTTCGAGGCAAGTTGCGTAGGTGGCGTTCCTATTATTAGAACTATTACCGAGGGCTTGCAAGCAAACAAGATACAAAGTATCCAAGGTATTATAAACGGCACTACCAACTACATACTTAGCAATATGAGCGACAACGGCACTACCTACGAGGACGCACTAAAAGAAGCGCAAAAACTTGGATATGCAGAGGCTAATCCAACCGCCGACGTAGAAGGCTTTGACGCTATGTACAAAATCAGTATTCTATCTACTTTGGCATACCACAAAAGATTGCCTATTGAAAGGGTGTACAGAGAGGGTATGAGTCAAATTAAAATAGAAGATATAAACTACGGTAAGGATTTAGGTTATACCTTAAAACTGCTTGCAATTTCTAAAAATATCGACGGCAAGTTGGAGGCTAGGGTGCATCCTTCTTTCGTTAAAAATAGCAATCCGCTTGCAACCGTAAAAGGCTCGTTTAACGCAGTGCTATTAAAAGGCGATAGCGTAGGCGATATTATGCTTTACGGTAGAGGTGCAGGCGATTTGCCAACGGGCTCTGCAATAGTTAGCGATATTATTTACGCAGCGCATAGAACCGAACCGTTTAACTACAATATTGAAGAAACTACGGATTGCGATTTTAACAACGATTTCGTATGTCAATACTACCTAAGACTTTCGGTTGAAGATAAGGCTGGTAATTTTGCTAATATTGCAACGGTATTAGGCAAGAATAACGTATCTCTTAGCCAAGTAGTGCAAAAGCACAGGGACGAGGCTGACGATACCGTTCCTATCATTATCGTAACCCACGAAACGAAGGAAAGCGATATCCAAAATTCTATTAAAGAATTGAAGTCTATGGGCGACGTAGTTAAGAGCGTTGACGCAATAATAAGAGTGGCAAAATAACGATTAAGAGGTAAAAATGATAAACCGTAAAGAAGCCGAGGTGCTAAATTATCTAATTAAAAGAAGCCCGTCTAATAACTATATAGTTATCGAGCCCGACGAGATTTTGGAGAATATTTCTTTCAAACTTGAAAAGGACGAACTTATGCAACTACTTACCGATTTAAGTAGTAGAGAGGCTATTAGCGTTAGGATAATCAACCTAGACGAGTGTGTGCTTGCGCCTACTCCAAAGGCAAAAGTTTTGCTAAACGAAATGCGAGATATGGAAAAGATACAGCAAGTCGTTGCGCCTATCGTAAACGAAAGCGCGCCGCAAATTACGGAAGTGGAAAAGGACAAGCCAAACACGATTAGAAAGCGTTTTACTAGAAACAACGTGGGCACTGTGCAACCTAAACCCGTGGAAACTAAGGTGATAATAAATTATAAACGTATCTTTTGGTCTGCTTTTAGCGGGGCGATGATGGGTGGCGGTTTAATAGGCATAATTATGCTAATAATAAATTTGGCGGTATAGTATGGCGTTAGACAGACAAGGACTAAGTAAAAAGGAAAAAGCAGTAATGAGGGCGTTGTTTAACGAGGCAAAATTGCGTAACGGCGTTTGCCTTGCTACTCCTATTGATATTTTAAGCGAAATCCCGTACAGTTTGGATTTTAAGGAGGAAGAACTTGCGCCTATACTAAAAGTGCTGGAAATAGACGATTATTTTGACTTTGTTGAAGTGGACAAAAAAGGCGAACTAGTTTACTGCATTACTTTACATAAAAAGGGGCTTAACTTTCAACGGTGGCAAGAACTGTTTAGAAAGAGCGTGTACTTTAAGATTGGTATCACAATCGTATTTGCGTGTTTTTCTACCTTGATAGGTACGCTTATTAAACTTATTATTTCGGCAATTAGTAATGGATAGATTTATATTAGAATCACAATACAAACCCACCGGCGACCAACCTGAGGCTATCGACAAATTAGTCGAGGGGCTAAACGACGGTCTTAGGTGTCAGGTATTAAAGGGCGTAACGGGTAGTGGTAAAACTTTTACGATGGCTAACGTTATCGAAAGAGTGCAACGCCCTACCTTAGTTATTGCACATAATAAAACTTTAGCGGCTCAACTTTGTAACGAATTTAGGGAGTTTTTCCCTAAAAATAGAGTTGAGTTTTTTGTTTCGTATTACGACTATTATCAGCCCGAGGCGTATATTCCAAGGTCGGATACCTATATCGAAAAGGAACTGCAAATCAACGACGAAATAGACAAACTACGCCACTCGGCAACTAGTTCTCTGTTTGAGCGTGACGACGTAATAGTAGTTAGTAGCGTATCCTGTTTGTACGGCTTAGGCGCGCCCGTCGAGTATTACGGGTTGTCGGTTTCTATAAGGCCAAACGAGGAATTCCCAAGGGATTTACTTATACAAAAATTAGTTGCTATTCAGTACAAAAGGGCAGAATTAGATTTCGTTCGTTCCACGTTTAGAGTTAGGGGCGACGTGGTGGATATTTTCCCGTCAAGTTACTCGGATAGGGCGATTAGAGTGGAATATTTTGGCGACACCGTGGAAAGAATAAGCGAGATAGACCTTGTTACGTCAAAAAGATTATGCGACCTAAAACACGCATTTATTTTCCCTGCATCGCACTACGTTTACGGGGATAGAACGGTAGAAAAAGCAATTACTCAAATACTAAAAGATAGAGATATAACAGTAGAAGAATTCGAAAAGAAAGGCAAACTAATCGAGGCGCAACGTATAAAAGAACGTGTTTCCTACGATATGGAAATGATGAAAGAACTTGGATACTGCAACGGAATTGAAAATTATTCTAGGTACTTTGACGGTAGAGCACCGGGGCAAATGCCGTACACGTTGTTCGACTTTTTCAAAAAGAACTTTTTGATTTTCGTAGACGAAAGCCATATGACTTTGCCACAAATAAGGGCAATGTACAACGGGGATAGGGCAAGGAAAACCAATCTTGTAGAATACGGGTTTAGGTTGCCGTCAGCCTACGATAATAGACCGCTTAATTTTGAGGAATTCGATAGCAAAATAAACCAAATCATTTGCGTGTCTGCTACGCCTGCACCGTACGAAATGGCAGAACAAGACCAAGTGGTAGAGCAAATTATTCGCCCAACGGGACTAGTTGATCCACCTGTTGAAGTTAGAAAAATAGAAGGTCAAATCGACGACCTGATAAGCGAAATAAACGGCGTAGTAGAAAAGGAAGGCAGGGTGCTTGTTACGACGCTAACTAAGAAGATGGCTGAAAGCCTAACCGAATACCTAAAAGAAAAAGATATCAAGGTTAGGTATATGCACTCCGATATAGATACTTTGGAAAGGATAGAGATAGTAAACAGCCTAAGACTAGGTGAGTTTGACGTTTTGGTGGGTATAAACCTACTTAGAGAAGGGCTTGACCTACCCGAAGTGCAACTCGTTGCAATACTAGACGCCGACAAAGAAGGCTTTTTGCGTAGCGATACGTCGCTTATACAAACTATCGGTAGGGCGGCAAGAAACAGCGAAAGCAAGGTGATTATGTACGCCGACAATATTACGGGCAGTATGCAGAGGGCAATAGACGAAACTAATTATAGGCGCAAAATACAAATGGAGTATAATAAACAGCATGGTATTACGCCTAAAACGATAAAGAAAAACGTTCAAAACACTTTGGAAATATCCAAAAAGGCAGAGGAAACCAAGAAGATAGAAAAGGCTGATACGGGCGAAATATTGCGTCAAATAGAGTATTTGAAGGGGCTGATGAACGTTGCGTCTGCTAGCCTAGATTTTGAAAAGGCAATTAGCCTAAGGGACGAAATAGCAAGATTAAAGGGAATAATTAGGGATAAAAAATGAACGATAAAATTATAGTGAAAGGTGCAAGAGCACACAACTTAAAAAACGTAAGCCTTACGATACCTAGGGACAAACTCGTAGTATTTACGGGGTTGTCGGGTAGTGGTAAGTCGTCGCTTGTGTTCGATACGATTTATGCCGAAGGACAAAGGCGTTATATAGAAAGTTTGTCTAGTTACGCTAGGCAGTTTTTAGGGCAAATGAAAAAGCCCGACGTAGATTTAATAGAAGGACTTTCGCCAAGTATATCAATCGACCAAAAATCAACTAACAATAACCCTAGGTCCACCGTTGGAACGGTTACCGAAATTTACGACTATTTTAGGTTGTTATACGCAAGAATAGGTATTCCACATTGCGTAAAATGCGGAAAGGAAATAAAGCAACAAACAATCGACCAAATAGTAGACGCTATTATGGAAAAGGTCGGTGGCAAAATGCTGGTTATGTCGCCGGTAGTAAGGGGCAGAAAGGGTGAATATACCAAGTTGTTCAAGGATTTAGCACGTGAAGGATTTATGCGTGTGAAGGTGGACGGCGAAGTAAAACTGCTAGAAGAAGAAATCGAACTTGACAAAAACAAGAAACACGATATCTACTTGATTGTGGATAGAATTGTAATAAAAGACGATAGGAAGCGTATAGTAGACAGCGTAGAACTAGCATTAAAACACTCCGACGGAATAGTCGTTTGCGATATTGACGGGGAAGAAATGCTATTTTCAACAAAATACGCTTGCCCTGATTGCAATATAAGTATAGAAGAATTAACGCCAAGATTTTTCAGTTTTAACGCACCGTACGGGGCTTGTCCAAAATGCCTAGGGCTAGGCTTTACCGATGCTATCAATATACCTATGCTGATAGGCGACCCAAACAAGTCGCTTAATGAAGGGGCGTTAAAGGTAAGCGGTTGGAACTTAGATTCGGGCAAAATGACGCAAATGCAATTTAGTGCGCTTAGCGAATACTACGGTTTTTCGCTAGATACTCCGTTTAAGGATTTGGACAAGAAAATACAGGATATATTGCTGTTTGGTTCGGGCTCAACTAGGATACCGACCAAGTACGTAAGCGCAAATATAACGATGAATAGCAATCAGCCGTTTGAGGGCGTGGCGAATAATTTATTACGTAGATATCACGAAACTACGTCGGAGTACACGAAGAAAGAAATATCGAAGTATATAGTTCAAGAGCCGTGTAAAGAGTGTGGCGGTAAAAGATTAAAACCCGAAGTTTTGGCAGTAACCGTTGGCGGTAAAAATATTGCCGAAACATGCGATATGTCTATTTTAGACCTAAAAGAATTCGTATCTAGGCTGAAACTAACTAGCGAACAAAAACTAATTGCAAGTGGAATAATAAAGGAAATTAACGCAAGGCTAGACTTTTTGATTAACGTAGGTTTAGGCTACTTAACTTTGTCTAGAAGCGCAGGCACTTTGTCGGGTGGCGAATCACAGCGTATACGTCTTGCTTCGCAAATTGGTAGTGGTCTTACGGGCGTTTTATACGTTTTGGACGAGCCAAGTATAGGACTTCACCAACGAGATAATGAAAAACTGCTAAAAACTTTGGAAAGGCTAAGGGACCTAGGCAATACGCTTCTTGTGGTTGAGCACGACGAAGAAACTATGCGTAGAGCGGATTGGGTAGTGGATATAGGACCAAAGGCGGGTAAGCACGGTGGAAAACTTGTTGCAGAGGGTACTATTGACGATATTATTAGTTGCAAAAACTCCATAACGGGCAAGTACCTATCGGGAGAAAGGAAAATTAAAATACCCGAAAAACGTAGAAAAGTTGACGAAAATAAGGTGTTAACCGTGCGTGGAGCAAGGCAAAATAACCTTAAAAATATAGACGTTACTATTCCTCTTGGCGTATTTAACGTGATTACGGGCGTATCGGGAAGTGGTAAGAGTAGCCTTATAAACGAGATATTATATCCGTATCTTGCTAATAACTTGAATAGAGCAAGGCTTTTAGAGGGCGATTGCGACAAGATAGACGGGCTTGATAACCTAGACAAAGTTATACAAATAGACCAATCGCCGATAGGCAGAACCCCAAGGTCGAACCCTGCAACCTACGTAGAAGTATTTACGCCGATAAGAGAGTTGTACGCAAGCACGAAAGAGGCAAAGGAACGTGGCTACAAGGCGGGTAGGTTTAGTTTTAACGTGCCTGGCGGTAGGTGCGAGCACTGCGAAGGCGACGGCGTAAGGAAGATAGAAATGCACTTTTTGCCCGATATTTACGTGCCGTGCGAAGTATGTAAGGGCGCAAGATACAATCACGAAACGCTAGAAGTAAAATACAAGGACAAGAATATAAGCGACGTACTAAATATGACGGTGGAGGACGCCTTGGAGTTTTTCGAGAACGTGCCTAGCATATACAAAAAACTAAAAACCGTTTACGACGTAGGGCTTGGATATATCACGCTTGGGCAGTCGTCAACGACGTTAAGCGGTGGCGAAGCGCAAAGGGTGAAACTAGCAACCGAACTAAGCAAGCGTAGTACGGGTAGAACGCTATATATTTTGGATGAGCCAACTACGGGGCTTCATAGTTACGATATAGAAAAACTAATCAAAATTTTGCAAAAATTAGTGGATGCAGGTAATACCGTAGTGGTAATCGAGCACAACCTAGACGTAATTAAAATTGCCGACCATATTATCGACTTAGGTCCGGAAGGTGGCGATGGTGGTGGCAAAGTAATTGCCGAGGGTACTCCCGAGGAAGTTGCCAAGGTAAAGGAAAGTTACACGGGGCAATTCCTAAAAGATATTCTTAGCAAAAACTAACGATAGCGAAATGCGATATTGCTAACTATTCGTATAATGCCGATAGTTAATCTAATCGTTTTGATATAATATATTAAGATAATAAAAGCCGACGAAAGTCGGCTTTTAGTTTATAATATGATGATAAATTAAAGGTATTTTCAAAAATAATATAGATAAATTTTATAAAAAGTAATAAAAAAACGGATAAATAAATTGTTTTTTTTAATCAATATTGACATTTTTTTATACTATGCTATATTTTAGGCAGGAGGTGTATTATGAGAAAAAGTAAAGTCAGATTGCAAATGATAGCAATATTTGGTGTAATAGTGTTGTTGTTAAGTTGTGTATTTCTTTTGCCCGTATATAGTGTTAGTGCAGAAGAAAATAATTTAATTGTTGAATATAAAACGTTAGATAATGGTAGCCAACAAAAAATAGTAAAAAATATTCAAAATTATTTTAGTAGAAGTAAAAAATTAAAAACGAATACTTTATATTATGAAAATAATGCTCTCTTGGAAATGGGTTTTTCTAATGAAGAAATAAAAAATATGACTAATGAAGATAGAGCAGTATACTTATCCGCAACTCAAGTAACAATTGCAGAAAAAACTTATGATGGAACAGAAGTTAATTCAAAAGAATATACGGATAATCAAATAAGGGTTACTACGCAAGTATTTAAGGTGCCTAGTCTAGATAGGGTTAATTCTAATGGACAAACAGAATTTGGTTTTATAGCACTAATGAAAGCAAAATGGACTAAAATGCCAACGTATAGATTGAAAGATATAATGGCAATAACTGTAAATAATAGTGCAGTTTTTGGCGAAGATATTGAAGGTATATTTACATATGAACAAGAATCGTGGAATAAATATACTGGATTAACAAAATATAATAATAACCATACATTAAAAACAACTAATAGCAGGGTTACGTTATATTCTTGGGATCACCCTGCGATTATGATTGATTTGCCGACTAATGTACATGGTTTTGGTGCGTACACAGATTATTATAATTTTAATATGGAATTCAAAACTATTATAAAAGCCACTCAATCATTTAATTTGTATTCTGCTTATGGTCATAAGGAAGGAGGCGTTAGTGCGGCAATTTCGTCTAGAGGTGGAGTAAGTATAAGTTTTAATGAATTATGTAATAATTTTACTGTTCCATTTATGTTGGTTGAAGTATAGGAGGGGAAAAATATGGAAGAGAAGAAAGTTGACGTAGTAGAAGAAGTAAAGGAAGAAAAAGGCCTAAACGAGAAACTTTTGGGAGAAATAGAGAATTTGAAAAAACAAATAAGCGACCTTGACCTTGCATTATGGAAGAGAAAATGGATACTGTGGCTTACGTGCATATTGAGTATAGCAAATTTTGGTATGATATTTTACGTAATGGTGGGTGGATAAATTGTAAAAAACACAACACTTTGTAATATAATAAAAGCCGACGAAAGTCGGCTTTTATATTGTAAAATCGGTAGTTAAAGTGCGTATTTTGTTATATTATGCTTGACGGTGATATCCCGATAGTTTCTTTTAGGTCTATTAACCTACGTTTTAATACGTATAGTCTTGCAATAGCCGACTTGACGTCTTGAGCCATTACGCAACCTAACGTTTCGCTAATATCTAGGCTCACGTTCCTAAGGTTTTGGCTGTACGATACCACTTCTAAAAAGGTATTTTGGTTTTGCCAATACTTTGCCATTTCGTTTAGTATTTTTTCGCTACTTTCCAAATCTTCGTCGTTTAAGGTTTGTTCTAGTACGGTTAAGTTTTGCTCCAAGTTTTTGATAGTGTTGTCAAGATACGTGTTTTCATATATTCCAACGCCCAAAATACCTGCTAGTAAAACGAGTGCTACCATAGTTTTTCTCATAGTTCCAGCCTCCCGATAATCGCCTTTTTCTTGTAGGGTTGCAAGTAGTATTCGCCGTTTTCACACACGGAAAATAGATACACGTCTTTTTCTTTTAATCCGTGCTTGTCTAATTCGCTTAAAACGTAGTTTTTGTCCACTTTGCCAAATTTTTCAAGCGTGTCTTTCATTACGTTACCTTCTAGCACTAGCGAATATGGTAAATTAGGGTCTTCGCCCTTAATGCTTAAATCCGAGTTAGTTACGGGTGCGCTGTTAAATTTTGGCATAACCGACAAAGCGCCGTTCGTTTCCACGATAGCAATATGCACGTCGCTAAGCGAAAAATAGCCTTGTTGACGTAAGCCTTCCATTAGGTCGTTTACGTGCATATTCAAGGATTTCATTACCTTGTAATCTATTCCGTTGTCGTCTACTATTACCGAAGGTTTGCCGTCGATTATCTTTCTAAGCGTGGTACTTTTGAAGTTTAGCATAGATATAAATAAATGCACTATAAAAATGGCAAAAATAGGTATTAAACCATGCAAAATAGGTATAGCCGTGTCTTGCATAGGAATAGTTGCAAGGTCGGCTATAAGCAAAGTTATGGCGAATTCAAAGGGTTGTAGTTCGCCTAGTTGCCTCTTGCCCATAAGTCTCATATTGATAAGTAGGGCAAGATAAATTATAATTGAACGAATAAATATTATCAGCATACGATAATTCTATCCAACTATTTATTTTTATTACCTCTTTTTGAAAATAATTTTATGCCAAGTTTTTTTGGCGACAAACCAAGCGCATAACAAACGAGTAAGTATAGGATTAAAAATATGACCGAACAAATAAGTATTTTCGTTAGGTCGCTATATGCGATGCTACGTGCAATAATTTTGATAAGGTAACTTAAAAGTAGGCTTGACGCAGTTATTAAAAGCATTTTTTTGTACGCATCAAGACTTACGTTACGTTGCTTAGTTAGTGCAAATAGGTTTAGCGCCGCCGTAGTTGTAAACGACAAGAAAAAGCCCAAAGCAAGCGATAATACGCCCAAATACTTTGTTAAAAACGTTATGGATATTATTAGAGGCACGCTACCGATAACGAAGTTTTTTAGCGTTGTTTTTTCTTCGCCGATTGCGTTTAGCACGCTTGTGGACAGTTGATTTATAACAAGCGGGAATATTATTATTGCCGAGTACGATACGTACGTACCGCTAATTGCGTCGTTAAATACTAGGGTAGTAATTTCCTTGCCTAGCGGTAAATATAGGCCGACGAAAGCACCTGCCGTAAATACAGCGAATAAGAGCGACTTTTCTATTTGATTATTTGCTTCTTTGGTTGCTTTTAGCGAAGATAGTTCGGGTAATAGCACGACTGCAAGCGAGCCGATAAGTGCGGACGGGGCGTTGATAAGTGGCATACACATACCTGTAAACCTGCCGAAAGTTGCCGTTGCAACGCTGGTGTTTAGCCCGTATTCCATTAGTTTATAAGGGATGATAAATGCCGAGAAAGCACCTAGTACCGACGCTAATAATCTACTTGCAGTAATTGGCACGGAGCATTTTAGCAGTTCTTTTTCAAAACGTGGTTTGCGTAGTCGTCCGCCCTTGTAAAAATAGATAATAAATAGTACTATTATGCAAATAAAGTCTGCTAGCGATACGGCAAGAGATATGATTTTTTCGCCACTTATACTACCTAGCGTTAGGGCTAGTAGCACCGTTACGGCAATGGTAAGCACTTCTTCTAAAAGTTCGGTGCTAGAAAACGTTAAAAACTGTTTGTTGCCAAGTAGCCACGCACGTATTACTGCGTATATCGTCGTGGAAAAAAGGGCGGGAAGTAATAAATAAAATACGTCTACTGCCTTTTTATTTTGAAAATATACCGACAAAAGTGGTTTGCAAATAACAAGCGCTAGGGTGATTATTAGGCTTGCTAAAATGGAAAAGACTAAGCAAAAAGTAACTTTTCTATCTTCTCTTAGTTTGTCTTTTCCACGAGTTTCGGCAATATTCCTACTTAGTATTAGTGGTAAGCCCGAACTAGTAAGCGCAATGAAAAAGCCTAGGAAAGAAACGCTCATTTGAAATATGCCTACCGCCTCAGCCCCAAAATACCTAGAAATAATTATTTTGTATATAAATGATAAAAATCTGGTTGCAACCGAAAATACGGTAACTAGCGCAAAAGATTTTAGTATAGTGTGTTTAATGATAATACTCCTTTTGTATAATATATAAAAAAGGAGCAATCGTTATGCCAAAAGGTTTAGCAAAATAAAAAAATCATTAAAAAAGAGCCTTTATTCAAGGCTCTTTAATATTAGTCGTCGAACTTGTCGAAGTTGTCTTTCTTGTGTACCTCTGCTTTCTTAGCTTTTGGCGATTTAGAGTTTTTGAACTTCGTACGTTTCTTAGGACCTGCATATTTCTTGTACAAGAATACGCCAAGTACTGCAATTAGTATTACTGCAAGAACGATTGTAGGTATTGCCCAAGCAAGCATCTTCCAATCTACTTCGTTTTTGCTAGTTTCGCTACCAGTGTTGTCTTTGTCTGGGTCGATTTCCTTATCAGGAACGTATGCAATAGTAGTGGTGTTAGCATTTTCGTCTTTCTCGGCTGCGGTATATACGTCCTCTGTAACTTCTTCTATTTTGAAGTTATCTGCAAATACCGTACCTTTTACGTACTGTGGAACGTCCTTATTGTCTACCGTCTTTCTCGTGCCTAATTGCAAGGTTAGGTAAGCGCTAAGTTTTGTATCTTTAATATCGTTTACGTTCTTAACGTAGAAAGAGTATTCTTGCCAGCCGTTAGTAGATTGAATATTTTCAATTTTTACTACGTCTTGATTTCTATCGCTTATCTTTAACGATAAGGTTAGTCCCGTTTTATCTTCGTTTTCTTCGATAAATGCGTATACCCAAATGCTGATTTTGTAGTACTTATCCGCTTTTAATTCTTTTGCACTAGCGTTTACTACGCTGTAACCAGATGCAATTTGGTTATCTATCATTAGTACTGAGTTGCCGAATTTAGTAGCGTCGTATCCGTTTTTAGTGTCCTTAATTTGTTTGATAAGTTCTTCCTTTGCCTTTTGGAATACGTCTAGTTTATCCTTATCGGTTTCGCCCTTGTCGTCGTATTTCCATATTTCGTTAAGGTCATATCTGTTTACGTCCAAAATACCGGATAGGGTTGCGTTACGTCCGTCGATATCAGGTGCGTTGCTGATAGCGTTAGTATTCCAGCCGTTTACCGAGTTAAGTTTTTCTTTTTCGTACGAGCTAGTAGCAAAGCCGTCGGTATTAAAACTCATTTCAAGGGCAGTGTCTTTTAGAGTGCCGGTAGGCTTTCCGTCGGTGCTGTATTCGGCTTTCGTAGCGTTGTAGGTATCTTCTGATTTATGAGTGGTCATAGTGATTTTGTCAAATAATACTAGACCAGCAGATTTACCCGTATTGTTATCGGCAAGGTATTTATCAAGGTCGCCAAGCGATAAGGTTAGGTTAACCGATGCACTATTTAGACCTGTCTTAACAAAGAATACGAACTCAGTCCAGCCATTAGTTGATTCTTTCATACTGAAAATATCAACACCTTCTTCGTGAGGAGAAGACGAGGTTAGTTTTACGCTTGCCTTTGCTCCACCAGCCGTAAATACGCTTACCCTAATAGAGTAGAAGGAATTTGCAGATAAGTTGATGTAGTTAGACTTATAATTGTATATTATTTCGTCTTTGCTGTATATTCCAAGCGCATATCTATTTTTGCCGTCGTTACTTAGTGCAGGTAAGTTAGTTGTTATATCCAAGCCTTCGATACCTTCGTTTGCAAAAATTTTAGCAACGTTGGTTAGATCCAAAGTACCGTGTTGTACCTTTTTATCTTTTAGTAATTCTTCGCTTACTTTGTCGTTAGAAACCGACCAGTTGGTAGTTGAACCAAATTTATTTAGTTTGCCGTCTTCAAAAGAACTAGAAGAAACGTTTAGTTTGTTGAAGTTGCCGTTAGCAATCGTTTCGCTAGTAGAGTTAGAAGATAGGTCTATTTTTTTAGCAAGGCTACCGGTAGAAGCGTTGCTGTACGCCGTTTGGTCTATTTCTTGTAGGTTTACGTTATAAATATAAGCAGTGCCTTTTGCTAAGGTTTCGCTGAACTTGTTGCCCCTACCGAAACTCATTTCAATGGTGTATTTCGTGTCGGTAGTGGTGTTACCTAGTACGTAGAATACCACTTCTTGCCAGCCGTTATATTTGTCGTTATCTTCGCTAATATTTGCCGAGTTTACCTCGTTTATTTGGTTTACGGTGGCTACTTCGCCCTTGTCGTCAAGAACGTTTAGATAGAAGTTCATACCGCTAGACTTTGCAATATCGTCGGTTTTTACCCAGAAAGCAAGCCTGTAATACTTGTTCATACCAGCGGTTAATTGTTGGTCGATTTGTACTTTTGCCGTCGTATTATAAAGCGAGTTGAATTTTAGTACGTTCGTTGCAACCATAGAGCCGTCAGGGTTGCCGAATTTGTATATTACTTCAAAAGGAAGAATTACTTTTTCGGTTTTTGCGTTAGGAGTGCTGATAGTTCCGCTAAAAGCAACGTCGCTTGCTTCCTTTTTAATGCTGAAACCTTTTGGCAAGTTATTTTCACCTATTTCGGTCATGTTGCCGTTGGTAATTCCGTTTAGAATTACGTTGTCAGCCCCAAACTTATTTAGGTCGATGCTAGTTGCATTTTTGTCGTTTACGTTAATTTCCCATCCGTCAACTTGGCTAGTAGTTTTGTCGCCCGAGTCGATTTTCTTCTCGGTGAAGTTTACGTCGTCGAACAATACGTGACCAGCCGACCAGTTGTCTTTTTGGCTCTTACCGTCCGTACCTAGCGCAAGAGTCATTTTGTAGTTTACGTCGTGGGTGTTGTTACCACGAAGATTGATTACTATTTCAGCCCAACCGTTTTTGTCTTTTACAAGAGTACCTTGCTCTTTGCCGTCTACGTAGAACTTGGTGTTATCGAAAGAAACCCTGTGTTCCTCGTTGTCGTTAGACAAAATAATCGTGCATTTCGTTGTTTTATCTTTTACCGTATCTAAGGTCTTAACCCAAATGCCAAGACGATAGATTTTGCCTTTTTCTATAGTGATTGAAGACGAAGAAACGTAGTTGATAGAGTAGTCTTTGTCGGCGTATAGCATTAGTGCGTTTACGTCGTTTTTAGTTATATCCAAGCCTTCTCTATACGTAATATTTTGAGCGTTATTGTCAAAAAATTCCTTAGTAAAGCCGTAGTCTGCGTAATGTTCTTTTAGATATTCGCTGTTAAGGTTTATGATACCCCTTATAGTTTTTGCTCTGTCAGAAGAAGGAATATCGTTTGCTTTATCGTTGTCAACGCCACCGTAACCAAAAGACCATGCTAGTGGAGATTGTGGCACGGAAGTGTAGTATTTGCTGTAAGACGCAAAACTTGCGTTTGAGAAACGGAAGGAATCTTTATATACGTAAGAACCCCCGTTTTCGGTAGGAACAGCATAATTTGGAGCATTGTTAAATTTCTCCAAAGCAGTTCCGTTTTCGTCATCTTTTAATTCTTCTAGCACTACGTCGTCAAAGAAAACGTGACCTTTGGTAAGGTGCTTGTCGGTTTTGTCGCCGTAGCCAAGTCCAAACGTAACTCTTAATGCGCCAGAGCTATTAGCCCCGCCTTCAACGTACATTTCGAATTTTTGCCATTTGCCGTTGGTTTTAACGTCCATCCATTCGCCGTTAATACCACTACCTGCAACTTTTACGTATGCGCCGTAGTCCGTGTCAGCCTTTGGCTTGCCGTCTTTGTCCACTTCGCCAGATAGAGTAGGGCTAGTATATACCCAAAAACTTAGTTTGTAATACTTGCCTGCCTTAATGTCGAAGGTGTCGGACACGTAACTGTATGACGACGGTTTGTTTGAATAAATCATCAAAATGCTGTTATCTTTTGCACCGTCGTAAGTTTTAGGGTTGGTAAAGTTATCCCATACGTGTTTGTTGTACTCGTAATCCTTGCCTACGCTGATAACACCGTATTTAAGAGCGTCAAGTCCACCTTCCGGTTGGTAACTTCCCGAGCCACCAAGCGACCCCGTCCAATTAGACGGCACACGAGGATATCCCGTGCCGGTAGTAAAGGTGAAGTCGCCGTTTTGTACGACTTGCTTGTCCTCGTCGGTTCTGTTAGGCTCGTTTTCCCATGCGTTTTCATTAGCGCATGCGGTTAGCAATAGCATAGAGCAAATCAAACATATAACCAGCGAAAAAACTAAGAATTTACTAAATTTGCTTTTTTTCATTTCGTCTCCTATGTTGCCTAATTTTTTATACATTATTGATTATAATATAATACAAATATTTAGTCAATAAAAATAATAAAAAATAAACCTATGCAAATACTATAAACATGTCGAAAAACAATGATAAAAAAAGTTGGAAAGAGAGATTTAGTCTAATTCTTGACGTAATTGTGGGAGGAGTTAGCGGTTTAGTTGGTGGTTTGTTTGGTGCAGGTGGTGGAATGCTAGTCGTTCCAACGCTAACTACGATAAACGACTTTGACGCAAGAAGAGCGCACGCAACGGCAATACTTGCCGTGTTGCCGTTAACTATTGCAAGTTCCATAGTTTACTCGTCAAACGGCTATTTTGACTTAAACGTTTTTACCTACGTGGTTATCGGCTCGGTAATAGGTGGACTAATAGGGCAGAAGTTACTACGTAATTTATCTTGCGACGTTTTATCCTTGACCTTTAACGGTTTGATGATATTTGCAGGCGTACAAATGATATTAAAATAGTAAAATATAATACTTTAAGTGCTAGAATACGCATATAAAATGCAATTTACGTAATATGAGGTGTGTATGAATTGGTTGTATATCGTTAGTGGAATTATATCGGGAACGGTAGCGGGCATGGGTATGGGCGGTGGTACTTTGCTCATACCGTTATTAGTTTTGTGGCTTGGCGTAGACGTTAAGGTTGCGGGAGTAACTAATTTATTGTGTTTTATTCCTTTATCGGTAGTTTCTATGCTAGGACTTATAAAGGATAAATTGGTTGATTTTAAGATGGGCATTTTGGTAGGAGCGCCTGCTATGATATTCTCAATTTTGGCAAGTTATCTTTCAACGGAAGTTCATAGCGAAGATATGAAGGTCTATTTTGGCGTTTTTTTAATTGTACTTGGTATAGTTTTTGCCGTTAAAACCGTATATACGTCGGTTAAAAGGAACGTTAGATATTTTCAATAATTTGCTTTATTAAAATTTTTTTAGCAAATTTTTATTTTTTTAGTGAACTTTAATAGACTATATTTGATTTTTGTCGTTTATTTTACAATTTTTATCTTCTTATCGTACAAACAGCCGACAAAGTTGCTCTTTTCATAGGTTTTTTTTAAGTAAGTATTTAATTTTACAAATATATATGCTAAAATTTATGTATATTTTTGTAAAAATAGGAGGCAATTTTGTTAAAGACTTTTAGAAGAGGCGTGCATCCTTCGTCTAGAAAGGATACGAAAGACGTTGTTCTTACCGAATTTTCTACTCCTGACGTCGTGTATATTTGCTTATCACAGCACATAGGTCAACCGTCAGAGCCTGTCGTTAAATCGGGTGACGGAGTAAAGGTGGGTACGCTTATTGCAAAACAATCGGGTTTTGTATCTAGCAATATCTATTCGTCGGTATCGGGCAAAGTACGTGGCATAGAAAAAAGAGAAACTGCACAAGGTATAAAAGTTAACCACGTCGTTATTGAAAACGACGGAAGGTATGACGAAGAGTTTTTAGAAAAACTTGAAAATCCAACCAAAGAGGAAATTTTGGCAAGAATTACCGAGGCCGGAATAGTTGGTATGGGGGGCGCTACTTTTCCTACCCAAGTAAAGTACTCGCCAAAATCTAGCGTGGACACTTTAATAATTAACGGGGCAGAGTGCGAGCCGTTTATCACCTGCGACTATCGTTTAATGCTTGAAAAGGCGGACGAATTTATCGAGGGTGTTAGGCTAATTAAAAAGGTGCTTGGCGTAGACAAAGCCTATATCGGTATTGAAAACAACAAAAAACCTGCAATAGATTTATTGCTAAGCAAAAAATTAGAGGATATACAAATAGTTCCGCTAAAAGTTAAGTATCCGCAAGGTGCTGAAAAGCAACTTATCTACGCAGTTACTTCTAGAAAAGTACCTGCGGGTGGGCTACCTATGGACGTTGGGTGCGTGGTAAGTAACGTTCACACGGCGTACAGTATCTACGAAGCGGTTAAACTTGGCAAGCCGTTATATATGCGCGCTTTGACCGTATCTGGAAACGGCGTAGAGCATAAGGGCAATTATTGGGTACGCAACGGCGTTACTGCCGAATATATTTTCGAGCAAACTAGGGGAAACGCAAACGGCGAAATTAAAAAGGTGATTAGCGGTGGCCCTATGATGGGCTTTGCGCTTGACAGTTTGGACGTTGCTACGACGAAAGGTTCGTCCTCTCTATTATTTTTAACCGAGAGCGAAATAAATCTTGCGCCTACTACCGCTTGTATAAACTGCGCAACGTGTGCATCGGTGTGCCCTATGAATCTTATGCCTATGTTTATAGAAAAGGCGACCCAGCACGGCGAGTTTGATATGGCAAGTAAGTACGGTGTAATGAATTGCATAGAGTGTGGCAGTTGCGCATATAGTTGCCCTGCTAAAAGACCACTCGTTCAAGCAATTAAACTTGCAAAAAAGGAAATACGAAAAAGGGGGATTAAATAATGGCATACATAGTTTCAACTTCACCACACTTATCTACGCCTAAAACTACGAAAAGCATTATGCGTGACGTGTTTATTGCGCTTATCCCTACTTTGATAGCGTCGATATTTATATTTGGTTTTTATCCGTTATTCGTATGCTTGCTTAGTACGTGTTCGGCTGTACTTGCCGAGTTTTTATATAACAAAATAAGAAAGCAACCCGTCACGGTTGGCGATTGGTCTGCTGCCGTTACGGGACTATTACTAGGCTTAAACTTGCCACCTGTAATACCGTTCTACGTTCCTATCGTAGGTTCGTTCTTTGCTATTTGGGTGGTAAAATGTTTGTTTGGTGGTCTTGGCAAAAACTTTGCAAATCCAGCAATCACTGCAAGAATTTTCTTGGTGCTTGCTTGGGGCACTCTTATGACCACGTTTGCCGAGCCTATCGATTTAAGTAAAGGTTTTGGCGAAATGTTTAGATACTTTACCGTATCGCTTAACGCAGAAAGCGTGCAAACGGTAGCAGGTGTTACACCTCTTGCTACGATGGGCTTAAAATACGGCGAAACGCTAGGCAACGTAGATAATCTTGCTTTGTTTTTGGGTACGGTTGGTGGCTCAGCAGGTGAAGTTAGCGCACTAGCACTTCTAATTGGTGGCGTATATTTGGTTATTAGAAAGGTAATTAAACCTACTATTCCGCTAATTTACGTTCTAACCGTTGGCTTGTTAACTATCGCTATAAAAGGTGATGCAGGCTACTTCTTGCCTTCGGTACTTAGTGGTGGATTACTTCTTGGCGCAATATTTATGGCAACGGATTATACCACTTCGCCAAACACGTTAGTAGGTCAAATTATTTACGCTTTGATGCTAGGACTACTTACGACCGTGTTTAGACTATACAGCACGTTGCCAGGTGGCGTATCTTTTGCAATACTTATTATGAATATTGCAACGCCGTTAATTGACAAATACACCGTTCCACACGCATTTGGTTACGTAAGAAAAAAGCGTGAAAAGAAGGCAAAGGAGGCGTCTAATGGCTAAAAATAAACATATTAACGTGGACGTAAAAGACGTATTAAAAACCGTGCTAGTACTTGCTTTAATTGCAATCGTCAGCGGTGGACTACTGGGTGGAATAAACGCAGTTACCTATATTAGCGACGATGAAATGCTAAGTAGAAAAATAGTAAACTTGTATACTGCCGATAGTTTTATCAATTTGTCTACTACTGCCGATGAGAATTTTGCAGTAGAAAAAGAAATAGTAAATAAGTACAACAAGGGCTCTAAGAACCCTAGTCTTGCATTGCTACCTGTAAAAAACGGCGCTGTTGAAGAAAATACGGTAATATACAGGGTGTACGGCGCAGGAGATTACGATTGCACACTGTTAGTGCTAGTAGTAGACGATAAAATAACGAAAATAAGCGTTTATTCGTCGTCGGCAACACCTGGAATAGGCGACAAGGCATACAAAGATACCTATATAAAACAATTTAACGGCTTGAATTTAATCACGGCTGAACCGTTCGTAGTGGTTAAAAACAACGCATGCAAAGATAACGAAGTAAACGCCGTAGCAGGCGCAACGAAGAGTAGCGAAGCGGTTAAAAACGCAGTAAATAACGCAATGGCGCTACACAAACTACTGAAAGGGGAGGCTAAATAATGAAGAAAAGTGAAATTTTTACTAATGGTCTTATTAAAAATAACCCAACTTTCAGGCTAGTACTTGGCACTTGCCCAACGCTTGCAGTTACAACTACTGCGCTAAATAGTTTGGGTATGGGCGCTGCCGTTACTTTCGTTCTTACCTGTTCTAATATGATGATATCTATGCTTAGAAAGGTAATACCAGATAAGGTGCGTATTCCAGCGTTCGTATTGATAATTGCAACTTTCGTTACTTTAATCGAAATGCTAATGCGCAAATTTATTCCCGATTTGTACGAGTCGCTAGGCTTGTTCTTGCCGTTAATAGTAGTAAACTGCATTATACTTGCAAGGGCAGAGGCATTTGCTAGTACTAACAGAGTATTAGATTCGGCAATCGACGGGCTTGGTATGGGCTTAGGATTTACTTGTAGCCTTACCTTGATAGGCATTATTCGTGAGTTTTTGGGTGCAGGTTCGTTCTTTGGTATGACTATCCCGTTTTTGTCCGATTTGTCTATGGCAGTGTTCGTACTACCGGCAGGCGGATTCTTAATTTACGGATTTATGATGGCGCTGTTTAATTACGTATTTGCAAAAGTGGACGAAAAGAAGGCAAAAAGACTGCTAGAAGAAAAAGAAAAACAACGTGCTATCGAACTTGCTATGCAAGAAACTAGCGTAGAGGAGGGTTAATATGGAATATTTGTACATAATCGTTGGGGCAGTATTCGTTAATAACTTCGTACTTTCGCAATTCTTGGGTATTTGCCCGTTCCTTGGCGTATCAAAAAAGACGGAAACGGCGCTTGGTATGGGACTTGCCGTTATATTCGTTATGGGAATATCGTCGCTTATAACCTTTATAGTTAATCAATACGTGCTTATACCACTTAAAATAGAATATTTGCAAACTATTGCGTTTATTTTGATAATAGCGTCGCTAGTTCAATTAGTGGAAATGGTTATCAAAAAGTTTAGTCCTACTTTGTACGGGGCGTTAGGCGTATACTTGCCGTTAATTACTACCAACTGCGCAGTGTTGGGCGTTGCTCTTATGAACGTAAAGCCTATCTACGCATACAACTTAGGTCAAGCGTTTTTGAACGGATTATTCAGTGGCGTAGGCTTCACTTTGGCTATCGTACTACTTGCAGGAATAAGAGAAAGACTACAATACTCCGATATTCCTAAGGCGTTTAAGGGCTTTCCTATTACGCTGATTGCGGCTGCTATTATGAGTATGTCGTTCGTAGTATTTTCGGGTATGATATAGGAGGTAAATATGACGTTTTTAGCAGAAGTTACGGTGGAGGCAATATTTATTCCTATCGGCATTTTAGGTGGGCTAGCAGTGGTATTTTCCGTGCTACTTGCAATACTTGGCAAAAAACTTGCAGTAGTTAGGGACGAAAGGATAGATAAGGTTGCAAAATTATTGTCGGGCGCAAATTGCGGTGGCTGTGGTAGAGCAGGTTGCGACGATTTCGCTTGCGCACTTGTGGAAGGCAAGGCAAATATAAACGATTGCAACGCTACGCCAAAGGAAAATAAGGACAAGATAGCCGAAATATTGGGCGTAGTAAACGACGGAGAAGAAACGGCGGTAGTGGTCGCTTGTTGCGGTGGTGTAAACTCTAAGGATAAGTACGAATACCAAGGCTACGGCGATTGCAGAACGCTAGAACTATTGGCAGGTGGTAGCAAGCAATGTGCGTCCGCTTGTCTAGGCAAGGCAACTTGCGTGGATAATTGCCCAAATTACGCAATAGAAGTAGGGCAAAACGGCTACGCTGAAATTAACCAAGACAAATGTACGGCATGTGGTGTGTGCTTGTCGAATTGTCCTAAGTCGGTTATAAAAAGGATTCCTGCATCGGCAAAAGTGTACGTTGCGTGCAACAATCACGAAAGGGGCAAGGCTGTTAGAGAAGTTTGCTCAAACGGTTGTATCGCTTGTGGAATGTGCCAAAGAAGTTGCGAGCAAGGCGCTATAACTATGGTAGATAACTTGCCCGTAATAGACTACGCAAAGTGCATAGGCTGTATGGTTTGCGTAGAGAAATGCCCTGTAAAATGTATCCACGAATTTGTAAAAGGCAAAAAATAATAACAATAAATAAGAAAATAGAAAGGCCGATACGTTCGGCTTTTTTTATTGCAAAAATATAAGCAAAAGGCGGGGCTATTTTATCTAATTAAAAAAAATAATAGGCTTAAACCAAACTAAATAGTAGCATTGCAAAAGTTATCGTATGTGAATTTTTCTTCGGGTATTGACTTTTACTCTTTTTATGATATAATAGAGTACAATAAGGGGTAATATATAGTAGTAAAAAATTTTAATATAAGGATAGAATTCAATGGAAAAAATTGCAATAATTGACCTTGGCGCAAACTCTGCAAGACTTGTTCTTGTAAACGTTTTAGACGGTGGATATTTCGTCGTTTTCGACGAACTAAAAGAAAGCGTCCGCCTTGCGCAAGATATGGAATGGGACGGTATATTAAAGCCGTCGAGAGTGCAACAAGCAATAAAGACGTTGCAAATGTTTAGAAGGCTCTGCGACGCTAACGGGGTGGACAAGATATACGCTTTTGGTACGTCAGCAGTTAGAAGAGCAAAAAATCAAAAGAGTTTTCTAGACGAAATAATGGCTACTACCGGCATAAAAGTAAAGGTTTTGTCTTCTGAGGAGCAAGCAACGCTAGTATACCAAGGCGTTATAAACTCGATGGAAGCACCTAAGGGCTTTATTATGGATATTGGCGGTGGTACTACCCAACTTATCTACTACAATAGGAAAAATTTGATTGCTTACGAGGAGTTGCCGTTTGGTGCAGTTACACTTACCGAACTGTTTAAGGCTGAAAACGTGCCGGCCGAGGAGCAATCTAAGAATATTAGAAACTTTATAAAAGAGCAACTTGAAAAAATAGATTGGATAAAAGAAGTGGACTCCGACGTTCCGTTTATTGGCGTAGGCGGTTCGTTTAGAAACCTTGGCAAAATCAGCCGTATGATAAAAAAATATCCGTTTAATATGGCTCATAACTACACGGTTGGCGTAAACGAATTTAACTACATTTACGACACGATAAAGGGGCTTAGCCTAGACAAAACTATGAAAATTAAAGGTTTGTCGTCGTCAAGGGCGGATATTTTCCCTAGCGCATTAGCAGCAATAAAGGCAGTTATAGACGAACTTGGCTTTAACGCTATTAGAATTAGCGGTTGCGGACTAAGAGAGGGCGCTATGTTTAGATACGCAGTACCTTCTACCCAAGAAAAACCACTTGTGGACGTGCTTGGACATAGCCTAAATACGCAAATTAGGTATTACGATATCAATATTCCACACGCAGAGCAAGTGTACAACCTATCAATGCAACTATTCAAGCAATTAAAAGTTTTGCACAAATTGCCTAGGGCGTACGTAAAGGTGCTAAGAGTAGCGGCAATGCTACACGATACGGGTATGCGTATTAAGTATTACGAACATCACAAGCACTCTAACTACATTATTCTTAACAGCAATTTGTACGGAATATCGCATAAAGATTTGATTATGGCAGCGTTTGTAGCAGGTGGACATAGGAAAGCAAATAACTATCCTGACATCACGCCGTACAAGGGTCTACTTGCCGAAGAAGATTTGGTTGCCGTAAGACGTCTTACCGTAATTTTAAGAATTGCCGAAAGTTTCGACAGAAGTATGAGTGGGCTAATTACCGAGATAAATTGCGACGTACTTGGGGATAGCGTAATTATGAAAACGACTGCCGACGGAGATTGCTCGCTAGAAATAAAGGACGCTTTGTCCTCTGCTAACGACTTTAAGCTTGCATTTGGTAAAAATTTGGAAATTCTATAATGATAATACTTGCATCACAATCGCCACGAAGAAAGGAGATATTGTCCGTTCTTTTTGGCGATATTCATATTAAAACGAATAATCACGAGGAAAGTTTTAGGGCGGTAAGACCTTCTAACGCAGTTATGGAGATTGCAAAAAAGAAGGTAATCGGCGTGGGTACAAACGATGACGTGGTAATAGGCGCAGATACGATAGTGTATTATAAAGGCGAATTTTTGGGCAAGCCTAAGGACGAAGAGGACGCTAAAAGAATACTTAGAAAACTAAGTGGTAACACGCATTACGTATATACGGGCGTTGCTATTAAAACGCAAGGAAAAACTATTACGTTTTACGATAAATCCAAAGTGATTTTTAATAAGCTATCAAACGAATTTATAGAAAAATACGTAAGAAGTGGCTCGCCTATGGATAAGGCAGGGGCGTACGGAGTGCAAGACGGTGGGCTTGTGAAAAAATATGTGGGCAGTTATACGAATATTTTGGGATTGCCCGTAGAAAAACTTGAAGATACTATGCGTAGTCTTAAAGTGGAGGTAAAATGAAATTAGAACTTGCAATAGACGTTGGGTCAAGCCACGTAACTATATACCAAAAAGGTAAGGGGGTAGTCCTACGAGAACCTAACGTTGCAATAGTAAACAACAGTGGAGAAATAGAAGTAATAGAAGTAGGACAAAAAGCAATAAATATGCTGGGTAGAGCAGATAGACGTGTAAAAGCAGTTTATCCCGTTAGCGACGGCGTTATCGTTCATCAAGAAGTATTTTCTAAGATGCTACAAGCGTTTATCCAAAAGCTACATAATGCTCGTTTTGTTAAACCTACGATTAGCGCATTAGTGCTTATTAGTCAGTGCCTAAACGACGTAGAAAGAAAGAATATGGAAAAGGCAATATACGAGGCTGGCGTAAGGGACGTTACGCTTGTGGAATCGCCACTTGCTTTGTACGTTCAAAACGGCGCAAGGGACGGCTTGTACGTAAATATCGGCGCTGACCTAACCGAAGTATCCATAGTTACGTCGGGGGGGATAATGTCGGGATATACATTAAACGTTGGGGGTAATACTTTTAACAACCTAATCAGCGATAGAATTACCGAAAAATACGGTGTAAAAATAGGCAAATATACGGCTGAAAAAATAAAGAAAACCATAGGTAGTATGTACGAAAACGATATGAACGTGGACGAAGTGGTAGGCGTGAATATCGTAGACGGCGAAAACGTTTTGGTGGACGTAAACGCAGGGGACGTACTAGAATCGGTGATAAATTCGGTTGACGCTATTATTGAAGTAATTAACACTACTTTGAACCTTTGCCCAAAAGAGATTGCGGGAAAAGTGTTTAACGAAGGGGTATACTTAGCAGGTGGCACTACGCTACTACCGGGGCTAGAAGAATATATCTTAGAAAAAACGAAAATCAACGTCGTCACCCTAGAAAACGCAACGTCAGCCGTTAGTTTGGGTGGTGGCAAAATGTTAGAAGACGCTAGAATACTAAGTGGACTATTGAGGTTGAAAAATATATAATGAACGAAAAACCTATTAAAGAGATACGTGGTGCAATTATTTGGGACTTACTAGCCCTAAACGCAACGATAATGTTAGCAACGATAAATACGCTTACCTACATCTTTACGGCAGCGTCGGTGGTGCTACTATATCCGCTTATTAAGGACTTGAAAAAATACAAACTAGCAGGTGGCGAAAAAAGGACTTATTCGATGCTACTTTTGGCAGGTTTCGTATCGCTTGCTAACTTGTGCGTGCTTATTTCGCTTATCGTAACTAGAAATGTTTACTTAACTTATACCGTATACGGTGTAGGTTCGCCCGTACTGCTTGCTATGATAGTGCTTGCCGTAATCGATGCAGTAAATAGCAAAAAGCAAAAGGCTGAGCCAAACGTAAATAAGGAAGAGGTAAGGGACTATACCGTTGAAGAAGTTAAAAAGACGGAAGACGACGTAGTAGAAACGGCAAACGAAGTAGAAAACGAGCAAGACGTAAATATTAAACCGAACGAAACGACAAACGAGATGCCTGAAAACGAAGCAGAAGAGCCTCTAAACGAAACGTATATTGATGACAAAACCGAATAGAAAATAAGAAAATTAAAACAAAATTTACGACAAGTATCGACGTTACTTGTCGTTTTTTTTATTTATAGTATTTTATAATGTTCTATGGAGGGATTTATGGCTCGGAAAATAGTGATAACCTCGGGAAAAGGTGGTGTAGGTAAAACCACGGTATGCGCTAATTTAGGGGTAGCACTCGCACTTAAACAACAAAGAGTTTGCCTAATTGACGCAGACATTGGACTGAATAATTTAGACGTTGTGATGAACGTGGAAAACAAGGTGATTTACGACGTATTGGACGTGATACGGGGAAAATGTAGACCTAAGCAGGCGTTAGTAAAGGACTTAAACTTGGATAATTTGTACGTATTGCCGTCGGTGAAAGGCGGGCATAACGATATTACTAGCGAAGAGTTTATGAAAGTCGTTTTAGGGTTGGATAAATTGTTCGATTATATCCTTATCGATTGTCCTGCGGGGGTAGACTTAGGTTTTCACAGGGCAGTACTAAGCGCCGACGAAGCAATAGTAGTTACTACGCCAAATTTGTCCTCAATTAGAGATGCAGACAAAACGATAGGTAATTTGTTAACCTACCACTTGTCTAGCGTAGGTCTAGTGGTAAATATGATAAGGGGCGACCTAGTCGTATCGGGGGATATGCTAAGCGCAGAGGACGTAGTAAAATTACTTAGGGTAGAGGCGCTTGGCATTATCCCTTGCGACGACGAAATTACCTTGGCAAACGCTACTACGGCGCAGTTTGATATAAAGAGCAGTAAGGCGTTTTCTTCGCTTGCCGATAACGTAATGGGTAGTAGCAAATCTTTATACGACTATACGGGCAAATACCGAGGTTTAATAGGTAAAATGAGGGGAAAATTGAAGAAGATATTGTAGTATGAAAAGGAATAATAAACTTAGAGCGGAGCAAATACTTTTGGGCGATAAAATGCAAGATACGAGAAGTTTTACCGAGGTTGTAAAAAGCGACGTTTACGATATGCTTTCAAACTATTTTGACGTGGCTGAAAGGTCGCTATCTATAAACGTGAGCGTGGATAACTACGGCGTATATACGATAGATATAAATTGCAAAGCCGATAAATTAAAAAGAATTCGTACGTTAAATTAGTCATATTACTTACTTTATCCGCATAGCGTTTAGTAGTGAGGTAAATATGGAAGATAATATAAAAGTTGTGGAAGCAAACGGTTACAAGGACGAGTTTATCGAAAAAGAACCTGTCAAAAAAAAGAAAAAATTTGACGTACTAGATTTTTGTATGCTGGGCGTATCGGTAGGCGTAATAGTAGGGGTGGCGTTTTTAATAGTCGGTCTTGCGTAGATGAAAATAAAATTGCATCCCGCATTTTTAACGCTTGTCGTTTTGTACGTAGTTTCAGGCAAGTGGCAAATAACGTTATGCTCCGTTTTGGCTGTAATTTTGCACGAAACGGGGCATTTAGTCGTAGCGAAATATTTTGGCTACACGCTAAACAAAATATGCCTAATGCCGTACGGGGCTGTAATAAAAGGCGACGAGAATTTGGACAAAAAGGCGGAATTTTACGTGTCTATTGCAGGGCCTATTACTAGCCTTGTTATAGCGCTTCTTACGGTGGCTACGTGGTGGATTTTTCCGTCAACTTACGATTTTACCGTGGATTTTGTAAAAACGAATATTGCCGTGTGCTTTGTAAATTTATTGCCGTCCTATCCGCTTGACGGAGCGCGAATAGTATTGTCGCTTTCAAAAAATAGGCTTAAATCTATTAGACTTCTAAAAGTCGTTGGAATACTTACGGCGATTTTGTTTATAGTAACGTTTATCGTATCGTGTTTTTACGAGGCGAATTTTTCACTACTAATTTTCGGGTTGTTTTTGCTAATAGGGGCTTGGGAAGGCTCTAAGAAGGAAGGAGAAAATTACGTGCTTAAAACTGCGTTTTTACAAAAGCAATACGAACAAGGCGTAGAAGAAAAAAGGGTAAGAGTATCTAAAAACGTTACGCTACGCAAAATGCTAAACGTAGTACGCCCTAACAGTATAGTCGTTTTTTTGATAGTGGACGAAAAGGGCAAAATAGTAAAGACGATAGAAGAATATAAGCTAACGGAATTGATAGAAAAATATCCGCTTTCTACAAGAATTTTTCATATTTATTCAATATAATTTTTAATATTATTTGTAAGTCTGTTGACTTTTACTTTTATAAAACTTAAAATAAATCTATGAAGAAGTATCCGCTCATTATAGATCCACCTTGTAAAAGTTCGGTTTGGGGTGGCAAAAAATTAACCGAATATTATGGTGGCGACAGGATAGCTGAGGCAAATGTATTATCGTTACTTGAAGGCGAAGAATCGTACATAAGTAACGGCTCGCTAAAAGGTAGGCCGTTGACGAAAGTGTTTGTTGACTATCCTGATTGGATTGTAGACAACTTGCAAAAGAAGTTTCCGATAATGATAAAACTCGCCGAAACTACTGATTTTACGTCGGTGCAAGTACACCCTAACGATGCGTTTGCAATCAGCAAGTTAAAATGTTTTGGCAAATCTGAAATATGGTATATTATCGAGGCGGACGAAAACGCAGGCGTGTACGTAGGCTTTAACGAAGAACTAACAAAAGAGGATGTAAAACGGCTTGCTACACAAGGTAAATTGCTTGAAAAAATGCGTTTTTCAAACGTGAAGAAGGGCGACGTGGTGGAAATCCCCGCAGGATATGCGCATACGATAACGGGTGGCGTTACCTTTTTAGCAATACAGGAAAACAGCAACGTAGAATATAGATTGTACGACTTTGATAGGGCGGACGAAACTAGACCTTTGGATATAGACAAAGCGCTAGAAGTAATAGAATTGGAAAAAGCCGACGACTGCCACGTAAAGATACCTATGATACTAGACAAAAAAATAACCTACAAAAAGGAATTTTGTCCGTATTTTACTTTTTATAGGTACAAAGTTACGGGAGAATTCTTTATAAATAACGAAAGCCTTACGTGGATTATGCCACTAGATAACGAGCTAAAAATAGAGTACGCTAGAATGGGCAAAATTCAAGAAGAAACGGTTGGTAAACTTAGGGCGGTAATTATACCTTGCGGACTTCACGTAAAACTTACGGGTGATTGTGAAATAATTAGGATACAAAGATAGAAAAGAGAGATATAAGGAGTTAAATTATGAAGTACTACGTAGGAATTGATATCGGTGGAATGAGCATTAAAGCCGGTCTAGTTGACGCATGCGGAAATATTTTGGTAAAGGAATCCGTTACCACTCCGTTAAACGACAAAAACTTGCTAAAAGAAGTAATTTTCAAGCTTATTGATAGCGTTCTTAAAAAGAGCGAAAAGAACATAGGCGAGATAGAATACGTTGGTATAGGCTCTCCCGGAATCGTTAATTTTAGGACGGGTGAAGTGCTTTACGCTAGTAATCTAGGCATTGAAAAATTTGATATTTGCAAACAAGTTACGGCAAAATACGGCGTTGACTGCTACGTAGAAAACGACGCAAACTGCGCAGTACTTGGCGAGTACTATTTTGGAGATGCAGTTGGATTTAAGGACGTAATTATGGTTACGTTAGGCACGGGCGTTGGAACGGGAATGCTAATTAACGGCAAAGTGCTAGTTTCTCCTGGTGGTGGCGGAACGGAAGGCGGACATATGTGCATAGTGAACGGCGGCTTAGATTGTGCGTGTGGAGCAAAAGGGTGCTACGAAAAATATGCATCGGCATCTGCGCTTATAAGCCAAACTGAAAGCGCTATGAAGGAGCATAAGGATAGTTTATTGCTTAAATATGCAATGCAAGAAGGCGAAGTCAACGGCAAGGTTGCTTTTCTTGCTGCAAGAGAAAACGACGAAGTTGCTAAACAAGTGCTTAAAAAATACGTGGAATACGTAGGTACGGGCATTGTTAATATCGTTAATATATTCCGTCCGGATTTAATACTTATCGGTGGCGGAGTATCAAACGAAAAAGAAATGCTTATTAAGCCTGTGGAAGAGTACGTAAACAGCCATATGTTTGGTAAAGACTACTTGGAAAAAATACCTGTAAGGCAAGCAAAACTTAAAAACGACGCAGGCATATTAGGCGCGGCAATGTTAGGACAAAATAAGGAAGGTTAGACCTTCCTTTTATTTTTGCTAAAAAAAGATAAATGGTACAAGGCAAATAAAATTAGGTGCAAATAGGCGAAATAAATTAGGATAATAGTATCTCGTTTTTTATACGCTATGAATATTACGGCGTTTGACTTTTAATGATATATATAATAAAATAATAGTTATGAACGATTTTTTGGAAAAATATAACGAATTACTGCTAGAAGTATCCAAGCCCGGTAGATATACGGGTGGCGAGTATAACACGCCGAATATGAAAAAAACGCATACGCTAAAAATGTGTATGTGCTTTCCCGACGTGTACGAAGTGGCAATGAGCAATATAGGTATTTCGATACTTTACAATATGCTCAACGAAGAGGAAAACATTTTGTGCGAGCGTTGTTACGCCCCTTGGGTAGACCTTGGCGATAAACTAAAAGAAAATGGTTTGCCACTTATTTCCATCGAAAATAAAACTCCGTTAAAAGAGTTTGACGTGCTAGGCTTTTCTATGCAGTTTGAACTATTGTACACCAATCTTTTGTATATGCTGGATTTAGCTGGTATTCCGTTCTATTCTAAGGATAGGGACGATAGTTATCCTATCATTATTGCAGGTGGACCTTGTTCTATAAATCCGGAGCCGTTTGCTCCGTTTGTGGACGTGGTGTCAATAGGCGAGGGCGAAGAGTGTTTGAAGGAGTTTGCCCACCTTGTAGACGAAGGCAAAAAGAAAGGACTAACCAAAAAGGAAATACTAAAAGAAGCAAAAAATATAGTGGGAATTTACGTTCCGTCAATGCATGAAAAGGGCGAGAGGGTTCAAAAGGCTGTGGTTAGTGATATAGATAAAAGTTATTACCCTGTAAAGCCTATCGTACCTAATATCGAAATCGTTCACGATAGAGTAGTATTAGAGTTGTACCGTGGCTGTGCGTCGGGTTGTAGGTTTTGTCAAGCGTGTTTTTTTTATAGACCGATAAGAGAGAAAAGCAAGGAAGTTGCCTACTACCAAGCGACCGAGATGCTGAAAAATACGGGATATAACGAAATATCTTTGTCAAGTCTTAGTACGGGTGATTATACCCACCTTAACGAGCTTATCGAAGACCTTGCCGTGTACGCCGAAAAACATCACGTAAATTTAAGTTTGCCGTCGCTTAGGCTAAATAGTTACGACAATTCGATAAGTAGAGTATGTAGGAAAAGTTCGCTAACTTTTGCCCCCGAGGCAGGTACTCAAAGGCTGAGGGACGTAATAAACAAAAACATCACTATTAGCGATATTGAAAACGGCATAGGTAGTGCGTTTAGCCAAGGATACGACAGCATAAAATTGTACTTTATGATAGGTTTGCCTACCGAAACGGACGAAGATTTGCAAGGAATTATAGATATTTGCAAGTACCTAAAAGATTTGTATTATCAAAAGCGAAAAAGCAATAGACTACGTATATCGTTAAGTACTGCCGTATTTATACCAAAACCATTTACGCCGTTTGAATTTTGCAAGCAAATAACCTTGGGCGAAATGCGTAGAAAACAAGAATTTTTGTACGACGGACTAAGCAAAATTAAGGGCGTAGACTACCACTATCACGATAGTAAATCGTCAAGAATAGAAGGAATACTTGCACGTGGCGACCAAAAACTTGCAAAGGTAATAGAACTTGCCTATAAGAAAGGTTGCAGATTTTGTAGTTGGACGGAACATTTTAAGTACGACAAATGGGAAGAAGCAATTAGCGAAGCAGGGGTAAACGCCGACGACTATCTAAGAGAGTACTCGACTAGCGAAGAATTGTGCTGGGACTTTATCGACGGTGGCGTTAGCAAGAACTATCTTGTTAAAGAATACGAAAAAGCGCTAAGGGCTGAAACTACTAAAAATTGCAGAAACGGTTGTAACGCTTGTGGCGCAATGAGTATAGGTAGGTGCAATATATGATTACGCTAAAATATCAAAAAACCGATTCGGCAATATATACGTCGCATATCGACCTATTAAAACAGTTTGTAAAAATAGTGAATAGAGCAGGGGTAGAAGTGGAATATTCAAAGGGCTTTCACTCGCATATGAACGTGTATTTTACGTCGGCTTTACCCGTTGGGGTAAGTAGCGAGGCGGAGTACGTTACGGTGGAAACAAACGAAAAGGACTTATTTAGTAGACTTAACGAAAAAAGCATAGGCGGGCTTGTTTTTACAAAGGAATACATAACTAAAACCAACCCGAAGTTAACTAGCCAAATATACAAATCGCTGTATAAAGTAAGCGTAAATTTAACGGATGACGAGGTTGCAAAATTAAACGATTATTTTGAAAAAGACGAAATAATAGTTACCACAGAGAAAAAGGGCGAAATAACCAAAAAGAAGGTTAACGAGCAGATATTTAGCTATAAAGTGTCAAATAGCGAACTTGAACTTATGCTAGCGACAGGTAATCCAAACCTTAGAATAGATGCGTTTATTCGTCAAATAAACAGCGATTTAGGGCTAAAAATTATGATAACGAAAAGTAAAAAATTAAAGCAATTCGTAGCAATAAACGGCGCAAGCTACGACGTTGACGAGTACTTAACGAAAATAGGTGAATAATGAAAAAACTTTTTATCGACTACCATAAAAGAAGAACGCAAGTGGCTCTTGTTGAGGACGGCGAACTTGTAGAATTTCAAGTAGAAAGGCAGGACGTTCCGTCTATTGTTGGCGCAATATACAAAGGCAAGGTGGTAAACCTAATAAAAGGTATGAAGGCTGCTTTTGTAAATATCGGTTTGGAGCGTAATGCGTTTTTGTATTGTGGCGAAAGCACTTACGACAATTCGTCCATAATCAACAAAACCGTTAGCGAAAGTCAAGAATTAAAGGTAAGCCCCGGCGACGAAATAATGTGCCAAGTAGTAAAAGAAGAGTTTGGCAACAAGGGCGCAAGAATATCGACTAACGTGTCTATCCCCGGTAGATTACTCGTGTACGTTCCAAACAACGACTACGTGGGAATATCTAGAAAAATTGAAGAAGAAGAGGATAGGGCAAGGCTAGAAAAGTGGGCAAATGACGCAATTAAGAATATTGACGGTGGCGTTATTATGCGTACTTCGTCAAGAAACGCTAGCGAAGAGCAACTAAATAACGAACTAAATTCGCTAATTGCTCAGTGGAAACAAATAGTAGCCGAGTATCCAAAAGCCCCCGAATTTGCAAAACTTTACGACGAAGGTTCGCTTATTTTTAGAATGGTGAGAGACCTTATGGATAACGACCTTGACAGCATAGTGTTTAACGACGAAGAGTTTGCCGAAAAAATTAGGGACAAAATAGAAAGAGTAAGCCCAAAACCAAATATCGTAGAAGTGTACAACGGCACGGAAGATTTCTTTTCCTACTACGGACTGTCTAGCCAAATAGACAAGATGCTAAAACGCAAGGTGGTGCTTAAAAACGGCGCATACCTTATTATAGATAGAACCGAAGCGCTAATTACTATCGACGTAAATACGGGCAAATTCGTTGGCGAAAACGACCTAGAAGAAACGGTGTTTGAAACGAATAAATTAGCGGCGGTAGAGATAGCAAAACAACTAAGGCTACGAAACTTAGGTGGCATAATAATCGTGGATTTTATCGATATGTATATGCCTGAACATAGGGAAAAGATTATCGAGATAATGAAGCAAGCCCTAAAAAAAGACAGGGTAAAAACCACCGTGGTATCTATGACCAACCTAGGACTACTAGAACTTACTAGAAAGAAAACACGGTCTATGATAGACTCTGTTTTGTTAAAACCTTGTCCGTACTGCAACGGCAACGGATTTGTGTACAGCGAAGAACATGTAATAAACAAGATATCGGCAGCGTTAAAAAATACTATCAACGATATAGACCCTAAGGCAGTGCTACTTACGGTAAACCCAGAAGTTTTTGCAAGGTTGTTCACACTTAGATATCTAGAAAAAGAGTGTCAAACGGTGTGGCGTGGCAAAAGGATATACGTCGTGCCCGACCCAAGTTGCCATATCGAAGAGTACAACCTAAAAACCTACAATACCATAGTGGTGGATTTGCCTAACAACGCAAAACTATTGTACTAGAACCATTTGTGTCCACAGTGTAAGCAGAGTATAAAATATATCTACCAAATACGTTTCGCTTGTGTAAGTTACGCATAAAAGTTGTCTAACAAGTTTTTTTGCTAAATCGATATGATAATCTACAAATCATGCCCAATATATCCCACTAGTAAATAGTATTAAATTTACAAATCACACCAAATATGCCCCCACTGGTAAATAATATAAAAATTTACAAATTAAGCCTCCCTTGTGTAAAGGGAGGTGACACGAAGTGTCGGAGGGATTGTAA
>ENA-ORTY01000407-ORTY01000407.1-human-gut-metagenome-genome-assembly--contig:-NODE-407-length-58706-cov-4.204617_pt1 | contig 58706 bp, 48 predicted proteins | sample MGYA00241917_ERZ509198 | MGnify/ENA primary metagenome ERZ509198 (study PRJEB26280, sample SAMEA2338857) | human gut metagenome | biome: human gut; feature: human-associated habitat; material: faeces...
CTTTCTGAGTTCCCTGACGATTATTTGCAAGCTGCTGTACAACTGCCATGTGTACTAAATGCTCGTTAACTTCTACACCGAAAACTGCGTCATTCAGTTCCATGGAGCCCACTTCGTTGCCTTCCATATTATAAACAGATACGTTAGCCATCTGTGTGTCCTCCTTTCCTAATCAAGTAAAACTTAAGCTTTTACTGTTTCCTTGATTGTTACTAAAGATTTCTTAGGTCCTGGTACGGAACCTTTCACTAAAAGTAAATTGTTCTCAGCATCTACACGAACAACTTCAAGGTTCTGAACTGTAACCTTTACGCTACCCATGTGTCCCGGCATTCCTTTTCCTTTGAATACTTTACTCGGAGAAGAACAAGCGCCGTTGGAACCCTGATGACGATGGAATTTAGAACCATGAGCCATAGGTCCTCTGTGCTGGCCAAATCTCTTAATTGCGCCCTGGAAACCTTTACCTTTGGAAATTGCTGTTGCATCGATCTTGTCGCCTTCTGCGAAGATATCAGCTTTAATTACATCTGCAAGGTTGTATTCCTCAGCATTGTCAAATTTGAACTCGCGAACGAATCTCTTACCGGATACGCCTGCTTTGTCAAAGTGACCTTTCTCTGCTTTGTTTACACCATGTCTGTTTCTGATTTCTTTTTTACCATTGGCATCTTTGTTAACAACTTTCTCTTTTTTGTCAACGAAACCAACCTGTACAGCGCTGTATCCATCGTTATCAACAGTTTTGATCTGTGTAACGTAGCACGGACCAGCCTGTAATACAGTAACCGGAACTAAAACTCCGTCTGCGTTGAAGATTTGAGTCATTCCGACTTTTGTAGCTAAAATAGCTTTCTTCATCTCATTTACCTCCTGTTTACTCTACAGCGGAGCGCTTTATGCGCTCATCCTAGAACAGTGATATATAAGTGGAACATTGAATCCATTGTTGTTTTGCAACGTGGGTTAAAACGGATTCGAAGAATGCTGCTTCTATATATAACCCTTCAGGATTTTACCTTAATCATATTGCTTCCTATTATATAAGGAAGGCTTTTCATCAGATGAATTATTTGTTTTTCATCTTGATGTCGATGCTGACACCAGCCGGCATCTCTAATCTTGACAGTGCATCAACAGTTTTCTGTGTTGGTGCTACAATGTCGATCAGTCTTTTGTGTGTTCTCTGCTCGAACTGCTCTCTGGAATCTTTGTATTTGTGAACCGCTCTTAAGATTGTTACAACCTCTTTCTTAGTAGGAAGTGGTACCGGTCCGCTCACCTGTGATCCGTTTTTCTTTACAGTTTCGATAATTTTCTTTGCTGATGCATCCACCATCTCGTGGTCATAAGCCTTGAGAATGATTCTCATTACTTGACTTGCCATAAAAAAAGTCGCCTCCTTTTCGCACTTTTGATTAGTACGACAAGCGGTGACTGTACACTCTCCCGTGTGTATCATTCAATCTCACACACGTTGTTTTCAACCATTTCATGGTCTTCAGTTTCAGTACAGTGACTTGTCGTCAGTTTCCTAACTTGACATTCGCTCCACGGAAAACCTGCCAGTGTGGCAGCAACCTCGCGCTTCATTGCTATCATGTCACAGCAGTTGTTAGTATAAGAGATTTCTTTCGGAATTGCAAGTAGTTTTTTCATTTTTTTTCAAAATATTCGTGTTTTTCTTGTACTTTTATAAATACATTGGATTTTTGGACTTTTTCAAGTGTTTTGATGACGGAAAGTTTGTTATATAGGCGGCAAGGAGAGAAACATGCGACCAGACACGGACAATTTTCTGTTTCCGCTGCGCCGCTTATCTCCGCCTCCTCCCGCGAACTCGCCTCCAGCAAAACCAGCTGTCGGCTCAAACACACTCCCGGAGGCGGGCTATGCTCGCTCCACCGACGAAAATTATCCTACCGTCTGTGTCGCATGTTTCTCTCCTTCGCCGCCATACTATTCTTCTCCCGCTGACATAAGCACCCCTCTTATCCACGCTTAGTGTTCTAGGCACTTGAACCTGAGAAATGTTTATTCTGCAGCAAAGCAAGTGATTACTAAATATGTTAAGCGCTATTCTCATTTATAGTTTCTTGACGAAAGACCAGGAAGCATCTATAATCATAGAGACATACCGTTATAAAAGAAAGTGTGCTATCACACACATACACGTTTAAAATTATCAATGGCACAGCTTTCTTGTTCGCGCCGAGCACCCTTGCAAAACAATAATTTCTTTTCGTGCGAATGCGCATCGTTTGCACAAAGCGCACAAGTATAACATTATAATAGGTAGAAACAGAATTCATATCATGCGAAAGTAGAGGAAAATAGACAATGTGGATAGCAAAAAACTGGAAAGATTATCAGGTTATTGATTGTTCTCAGGGCGAAAAGCTGGAGAGATGGGGGACGTATCTCCTGGTCCGTCCGGACCCGCAGGTCATCTGGGATACACCGAAAACAGAAAAAGGATGGCGCAAACACAATGCACATTATCACAGAAGTAAAAAAGGCGGCGGAGAATGGGAATTTTTTGATCTGCCGGAACAGTGGACCATTCATTATAATGATCTGACCTTCAACTTAAAACCATTTAGCTTCAAGCATACCGGATTATTTCCGGAGCAGGCTGCGAACTGGGACTGGTTCGGTGACAAGATCCGCAAAGCGGGCCGACCAATCAAAGTATTAAACCTGTTTGCCTATACCGGTGGTGCAACCCTTGCCGCTGCTGCTGCCGGCGCACAGGTCACACATGTGGATGCTTCCAAAGGAATGGTTCAGTGGGCAAAAGAAAATGCTGCATCTTCCGGACTCAGTGACAAGCCGATCCGCTGGCTGGTAGATGACTGCGTAAAATTCGTAGAGCGTGAAATCCGTCGTGGCAATCACTATGATGCCATTATCATGGACCCGCCATCCTACGGAAGAGGACCGAAAGGAGAAATCTGGAAAATTGAAGAATCCGTATACCCGTTAGTAAAACTGTGTACACAGATCCTTTCTAATGATCCACTGTTTTTCCTGATCAACTCCTATACGACAGGCCTTCAGCCTGCAGTGCTGGCTTACATGCTTGGTACTGTTATGAAAAAATATGACGGCATCGTAACTGCAGATGAAATCGGACTTCCTGTATCTTCCAACGGACTTGTACTTCCCTGCGGAGCCTCCGGCCGCTGGGAATCAAAATAATTTTTTCATTCTGAGTTAATACGCTCACTTCTGCAAGACGAATAATAACAAATCATTCTTAAACAAAAAGATTTATCAATACCCATTTATTCTATAGGCCATTGATAAATCTTTTTTATCAAATATGCTTCTCTGCAATCCTGCCGGAAACTATATTAAACTTTTTCTATACTCCATCGGGCTCACATTATAAATCTGTTTAAATGCATCTACAAAACGACGAACATTATTATAACCAACCTTTTCTCCAATCTCATAGGTTTTGAGATCCGTGATCCGGAGCAGTTTGATAGCCTCTTCCATACGGATAGATGTCAGATATGCTTTATAATTCTGTCCGGTTTCCTTTTTAAACAGTGCACTGAAATAATTCTGACTGACACAGGCCACATCTGCCAGTTCCTTAATGGACATATCCTCTGCATAATGTGCTTTGATATAATCTTTGACCTGTTCGATCATCACTTTATCCTTAGACTTTCCATTGTTATCCAATAAAATCCAGAGATTCTGATAGTAGTTCCGTATACATTCCCGCAACGCTCGGAAAGTCTTTCGTGATTCTGTATCTTTCTGCAGTTTCTCCTGCATCTCATTATAATCACCTTCGATGAGCTGATACTGGAATAATTTCGTACCAATTTCAGCTACAAAATACAACACCCTGGAGAGTGCCGCATTTTTATTTCCATAATGAATTGCTTCTACCTTATCCATAATCTTGTCAATTTTTTCCAGATAAGATTCATCATGTGCAATGATTGCATGGTAAGCCTCATCCACACTCTTTGCATAGTCTTCAAAGGATACGGTGTAATCTTTATGGATATCTCTGAAATCAATCAGGTGTTTTTCCTCAAAATAATACAGTTCAAAAGCAAACTTTGCCGTTTTGTATGCATTTTTCAGTTGCTTTGCATCGGTAGAATACATACCGATCCCGACTGATAACTCTGTATGTACCTGCGCTGACACCTGCTGTACCACCGGCATCACGTAGGTTTCCACGAAAGTATCTTCCTCTCCACAGGGGAACACTCCCATGAGATGCAGTGCACAGTCGTCTTTGCGCAGGACAAATGCTTTGCCACGCAGCTTTTGTGCAATCTGATTGTAAATAGAAAAACGAAGCAGATTGAACCGCTCAAAAGAATCCTTTATCATATCAGCTGCCAGATCCGGCCGGATACCCACACAGATTCCCACAAAGAAATGACCTTCAAAGTCGATTTCTTCCGCCTCAAACAACTGATACAATTCATCATTTTCAAATCCCTGTCCATCATTGATTTCCCGGAATAGCTGATACATCTCATCATCTTCTTCTTTGAAAATTTCAATGGTATTCTGTTCTTCCAGCTTTTGAATTGCCTTGCGCACCGCATCCTCCAGATCCTTGCGCGCAACAGGTTTCAACAGATAATCAACGGCTCCGCTCTGCAGGGCTTCTTTTGCATAGGTAAATTCCTGATATCCACTGATAAAAATAAACTTTGCATGCATATCCGCTTCATTGCACCACCGAAGTATATCAAGCCCCGTTCGATGCGGCATCATAATATCGGTGATTACGATATCAGGATCAGTTTCTTCCATTACTTCTTTCAACTGTTGTCCATCCCGTGCTTCCCCCACAAGATGGACATCCATATTTGTCCAGTCTACCAGTTTCTTTAACCCCTGTAAAATAACTCCCTCGTCATCCGCGATCACTGCTTTCCACATCTTCAGGTTCCTCCCAGATCGGCAAACGGTAGGTCACGATCGTTCCCACACCCTGAAAACTCTCGATTCCGAAACCATATTCTTTGCCGCAATTCAGCTTTATTCTGTCATAAACATTTTTCATTCCAACACTCAGGCGACCGTTCGCATCTGTTTTTCCGATTTCCGGATTATCCAGTGTCTCCTGCATAATTCGGACCTGTTCCTCCTCCATGCCGACACCGTCATCCATCACGACAATCTCCAGATAATCTTCTTTTCGTTCCACACGGATAGCAACCGTACCTTCTCCATTCTTCTCCCGCAAACCGTGACGGATCGCATTCTCTACCACCGGTTGAAGCAGCAGCTTTGGAATATACAGCTGTGCATCTTCATCAGACACCTGGATGCTTAGCCGGATTCTTCCTTCATAACGGACTTTCATAATAACGAAATATTCCCGCAGTGCCTGCAATTCATCCCGTAGCACGATACAGTCGGTATGTTCTCCCATCACATACCGAAGCTGATGTGCCAGGCATTCCAGCAATTCTGCTGTCTTTTCGTCATTTTTTTCCAGTGCCGTCATACGGATCACATCCAGTGTATTGTACAGATAGTGTGGTTGGATCTGCATCTTCAAAGCGTTCAGTTCTGCATCTTTCTGGCAGATTCTGGCTACATATACCTGATTGATGTAATCATTCAGGCGCTCCACCATCTTGTTGAATCCATCTGCGATGATTTCCATTTCATCATGGGAATTAATCTCCAGACGCACATCCATCTGTCCATTCTCTACCTGCTTCATAGCCTCCTGCACCTTCCGGACCGGTTCAGTCATCCTGTTCGAAAATATAATATACAAAAGTATCAGGAAGATACAGGAAAACAGTAAAATGACCGCCATCATGGTACGGTTGCTGAAATAATATCCCATAGCTTCCGCATCGTTCAGTTTCAGCACTGCATACTCGTCCGTATCCATGATTCTGGCATAAAAAATCCAGTTTCCATCAATCTTTTCATAACCCTCCGATCCTTTCAGCTGAGCCATCGCCTTTTCTCCCAGCGGATTTCTGCCATCCAGATAATCCTTCCGGTCCTGGCTGTATACATAATGTTTTTCTTTTGGATTACATATATAAAGATTTCCCTTTTTCAGACCAATCTTATCGACCAGATTTTCCAGCACATTCACATTGATATCCACGAATAATGTGCCAAGTGGGGTACTATATGCACGGTTTATGGAGGTAGTATCCATATAATTGCGCACAAGTACAAAAATAAAATCATCCGAGTTGATACAGATATTACTTTCTTCCGTTGTCCTGAGTACACGCAAATCACGCATCTCGTCCTGTGAGATAATTCTCATTTGCGTATAATAGTCTGCATCATTTCGTAACGTTTTTTCCTGATTATAATATACACTGTATATTTTACCATTGCTGTCAACAAAACGGGTAGATGCAATATGTTTACTCTTAGACATTACTTCTTTCAAAGCTTCATCTACGTCTAAAGAACGTTCCCCGTCTGTGAGATTACTGTTTTTCAACACAGCTGCAAGACTTTCCCCATCGTCCGTCTCATAATTATACAGTTCCGCCATGGCTGCGTCTGCAGATTCCATAATATCTTCCACATTTCTGGCAAAATATCCGTTGATCTGTGCATAATTTCGAATCATGGTTTCCCTGATATTATCTGTAAATCTGGAAAAGAACAGCAGACTGATCAGGAACAATGGAATCACACCAAACAACAAGTATGCCACCGTCAGTTTTCCAAAAGTCGTGTCTGTTATCTTCCTTTTCATTGATTCGCCTCCTGACTGGCCTCACAGGAATCCCACAGCTGCTGGATATGCTGTGCCGCATCAGTTACGGACACTTCACTCTTCAATTCACTGCGTAACAGAAGCAGCATGCCTTTTTCAAAATCTACCGGTGTATCTTCATTACCAATATAGGTTGCGATCTGCTTGTCACTACTTCGGAACGCACGCTCCGTTTCTTCCTGAAAAGGAACTCCGGCGGTAGCAATCCATTCTTTAGTCAATGGAAAACTACAGATTGCCTCACAGGTCAGTGTATAATTCTGTTCGGAATAAAAATATTTCAGAAATGTCATTGCCGCATCATACTTGTCAGGATTTTCCTCACATTCCTTTGTCACAGACCAGAACGTATCCAGATTATCACTGGCATAGGTCACACCGTTTGCACCCGGCACATAAAACCAGCCTAATTCCATGGAAGTGTTCAATTTCTGAATGGCAAATGAAGTCCATGGACCGGTATACATCATGGCAATCTCTCCCTCCGCCATTCTATACGGCAGATTTCCATCTCTGGTCGTCTGCCAGTCATCGTTGACATATCCCGCATCAAACAGATTTTTCAGATCGGCAAGCATCTGTATCACTTCCGCATCTGTCCAGGAAACCACTCCCTCCGAGCATTGACTGAGCCACTCCGGATTCTTCGACAGCACATCCGTGCGAAAGAAATGATTTACCCAATATTCCATATGCCACAGATCGCTGCCGCCCACACCGATGGGATCAATGCCTTTGCTTTTCAGTGTTTTACAGATATTCAAAAAATCCTGATACGTCTGCGGAACACTCAGGCCATATCGTTCAAAAATTTCTTTGTTATAAATAATTCCGGAGGTAGATTCCACCGCGCCTACCGCGTAAGTTTTTCCGCCTACATCATAGGTATACTTAACCAGATTTTTCACCTCATCTGAGATTTCTCCCAGTGTGTCACTGTTAGCATAAGGCTCCGGGGTCTTCAGCTGCACAATGTCTCCCAGTTCATTCCGCGCAATTTTTTTGATCAGGATATCCTCATAAACCTTGTCCTCATAATTTACTTCATAGTTAACCTTGATATTCGGATACTTTTTCTCAAAATTTCGCACTGTCGCCTCAATGGCTGAATTCCACTGTGCATTTTGATAGGCATAAACCAGTTCAATCTCAACCTGGTTTTCATCCTTTCCGGCGGATTTTGTCCTTTCCTTGTTGCGGATGTTGTCATAGAACAGAGATCCACACAAAATCACAAGCAATGATACCAAGATGATGATACTGATGATCAATAATCCTCGTTTGCGTCTATTTATCATTTCTTTTCCTCAATCTCAACCTGTCACTTTATCCCATTTTACCACTTTTTCAGTACCTACAATACTACTTTTTGCCGATACATACGATGAAAAGCGGTTCCCCGCAGATTGCGGGGCACCGCTTAAATTTTACAACTCTCAAAAAACAAACTTCTGCTGATTATTTACCCTGGATAAACTCAAGTAGAACACCATTGCAGTCACGTACAAACATAACCGCCTCGCCATCCATACGAACCTCATGTGCGATATCAACACCGTTCTCTACAAAACCTGCTTTCAGTGCATCCATGTCATCTGTTGCAAATGCAATATGTTTTGTTCCAACAGTCTGAAGATCTGTATTCGGTGTCAGACGATCTTCCGGGATTTTTTTCGGCTCATCATACTCGAATAATTCAATCTGGAATCCATCTTTCTCGATGAACACGATTTTTGCTTTCAGCGGCGGTACATATCCGTCATTTTTCACTACCTCAAAACCAAGATTCTTTTTGTACCACGCAAGAGACTCTTCCATATTGTAAACACTGATTCCTGCATGCAATACTTTTTTTACGTTTGTTGTCATTTCATCCACCTCATATTTTTTTCTAATGCTTCCGTACCCTCCACAAAACTTATCGGAGTGCAAAGCACGGAGCAATCCACGCAATCAGGATTTGGTTGTTTCAAGACCCAAATCATATAATTTTAGTATACTATATCTCTACTGGTTTGACCAGTATAAACACTATATTTTCTTATGCTGTGACAACTAACGTTCCGCCACCTGCCAGTGCAAATTCGCCAGCCTGAGCACCTTTTGCTGTAATTGTCACACCGGCCGGTGCATCAATCTGTGCAGGCTCTACATCTGTCACAAATACGACATCAGAATCTGCTGTTGCAACCCATTTACTTCCTTTGTCAAATGCGACATTCGCATGCTGGATTGCACCTGTCAGCTGTGTACTGTTGAGCATTACCCACATTTCTCTCGTAGTATCTTCGTGGATCAGGTCACCTTTGACATCCATATCCGTCATCACCACGTTAACACCAAATACATCTTTCGTAACTTTTGTTGCACATGGATCATCATTTACAATGGTGTGAACCAAAATACCTTTGTCGGAAGAAATATTTACATCACAAAGATCCAGCATCATGTTGTGGCTCTTAACCAGTACACACTCTTTCTTCGTGTGGATGTCTCCGCCTGTAACTGTGATATCCGCAACTTCTTCCTGCCACCCATTTACACAGTGAGTCAGTGCAAAGTAAGATCCACACTCTGCGGTACAGTCATTAAATGTCATATCGGAATTTCCTGCAACAATGGCTGCCATACAGGACATATCAAAGTTACAGTCATTGAAGTAATCGTGGCATCCCGGATCGGAGTATGCACCGTAACCGCTCTTGGTACAAACAATATCACAGTCATTTGCTTCCAGGTATACATAGCCTTCGGAAGACTCTGTGGACAGAGCTGCCCATCCATCACAGATGATTTTTGAATTGTAGAAGTAACTGGAGGAATTGGACATCGTACAGTGAGTACGTGTATTTCCATCCATCTCCAGTGCTGGTGGCGGAGTGGACATTAACGCGTCCGGTCTCTCGATATCGTCACCATACGGAATGCCGTGTGCACAGATTACAGAATCATATACTTTCAATACAGAACCTTCCTCTGCTGCTGTTGCATAACGGGTTCTTCCATTTGTATCAATCACTGCATTTTTGATGGTCAGTTTTGCATTGTATTTTGCTGATGCACCACTGGCCGGTCCACCGATCCCCTGTCCGTCTCCGGCAAGGCTGATGTATGCGGTATCTACAGTCACGTCTGTACCTGCGCCCTCTGCATAGATAGCACCTTCCGTTCCTTCATAGGCTACAACTTTCAGATTCTCCACCTTGTTATCAGATACTTTTCCGCCATATACTACGGATAGATTGGAAGTAGCCTCGTCATATTTTCCATCTTTAATATGTACGGCTGCTACTGCGTCATCTGCCGGTGCAAACCAGTTGATCTTCGGTTTACCCGGATTTAATACAGCATTGACGCCCTCAATAATATCTGCCATGGTCAGCATGTTTTTGCATTCTTCCCGTGCCGGTTTATTTTTCTGCACGCCTTTGATTTTTACCAGTTCCATACCATTTCTCCTTTTCTTCCACATGAGTGGATAGTCATTTTATTTTCTGTTTCTAACATCAACTTGTTTTTCTTATTACTCTTTCCGATTCACGCACATTCCCAGTATCTTACTAGGTTTTTCCTGTTTTTGAAAAATGACCCCTGCACATACATGCAGAAGTCATTTTTCCATAGGTTCATAGGTTTAGGCAATATAGGTAATCATATATATTATTCTGTATGTCTAATATGTATGATTATAAATCGTTTTTATTATTTTTTACCATAATCACGGTCAGCTGCGTTGGCATCTTTCATGCCAAGCATTGTAAGTAATGTTACGATACCAACTGCAAGAATGATCAGCAACATAATGTACGCAGAAGCTGCCTGACCTTTTCCGATAAATCCAACCATAATCTGTGCTGCAACTGCTGACGGAATTAACTGGATTGCCATGATAATACGGTTTGCTGACTGATACTCTCTACGTCCATAAGCAAAGGCCATAATACACGGATGAAGTGTTGGTACACCACCTGTCATACAAGCTACACCAAAGCCCCACATAAGCATCAGTGGAACGCTGCCGCCTTCCGGCTGAAGCATTAATCCAAGAATTGGAAGTAATTCACATAAGCCAAGTACGATTGCTGCTTTTACAGTTCCTACTTTATCATCGATCAGACCGAATACATAAGACATCGGAATACCAAGAATTGCGCCAATTGCAAGATATTTTGTAGCTGTCGGCCATACTCCATCACCCAGTGTAAGGTAACGCATTGCCATGGAACCCATACAAGCATTGATGATAAATGTAAGTGCTCCAAAAGAAATAATAACCTGCCATCCTTTCTTTGTTGTAAGAATGTCTTTGATAGTCAGTTTAACTTCTTCTCCACCTGCCTCTGATTTTGGTGCATGATCTGCGCCATCCGGATAAAGTCCAGCTTCTTCCGGTGTGTCTTTGATTAAAAATCCAACGACAATCGCTACAATTACCAGTAATACAGCAATTCCGATATAAAATGGTCTGTAATCTCCACCGAAGTTTCCTCTGATCAAACCTGTCATTCCTGCAGTACCGATAACTGAGAACAATGGGCTACCTACTGTAACAATACCCATAATCTGTCCTCTGAAACGAACAAACCAGCTTGCTACTAATTGGAATCCAGCCATCTGGAGCATCATACAAGTACATCTGGTAATAAACAGCGAAACAAAGTACAGTGTATAGTTTCCTGCTCCATCATTACAAGAGAGTCCATTTGCTGCTGCAATTCCAAGACAACCTACCGCACAGATAATCATTGTCGGAATCAGGGATTTCTTTACTCCAAATTTGATAAACATGGTTCCGTAAAGGAATGTTAATACGATACAAACAAAGTTACCAACAGTCATCGGTGCCATAGTAGCGTCACCACTCCATGCACTGAACTCCTGAATAATGTTGATCTGGTCATTCTGAAGTCCTGAATACAGGAACATGAAAACGATACCCAGTACGGAAAGTAAGATTCCATATCCCAAGAATTTTTTGTTTTTAGCCATTTTTCAATTTTCCTCCTTTTATCACGATAAGTCCCATTTGCCTGAGCCACTCTTGATGCTTGTATTTTGCCACATCTCTGACCTGTCTTAAAGGCAACTTTTTGTGAAAAAAGTGCTGTTTTTTTAGATTTTATTTATAAAGTTTATACTTTTTTTATTCTTCCCAGCAGATCAGTCCGCCTGTCATATCCGGATTTACATGTGGGAATACATAATCAGCATATGCTTCCGGAATCTGTTTGTATGAAAACTCGTGGCTGATCAACGGAGTGATATCGAGTTTGCCATATTTGATCAGATTTAAGAATACCTGAATATCCTCATCACTCGTCCAGCAGTCAGAGTTCACATAACGATTCAGTTTTTTGCCCATTACCGGCGGCCAAGCGCCCTCGATCAATAGATCTGCTCTTCTTAATTTATATGGTTTGGAGTTTACATATGTACCGATCAGGCTTGCACCTTTCTGCATGATCGGATCATCGATCGGCGGCATAGCCTCGCCGTGTACCTGTGAAATCATAACGACACGTCCACGCTCGGAAACAAGTTCAGCTGCCTGCATTAACGGTCCTCTTGCGCCGGTTGCCTCGAAAATAACCGGAAGTCCGCCGCGGTTTAATTTTGCAACTTCACGTTCCAGTCCATCCGGATCTTCTTTTGAATTGATGACAACATCTGCTCCCATTTTCTTTGCTGCTTCCAGGCGGTTGTTATCCAAATCAGTTACGATAACCGGAACAGCACCTGCAATTCTTGCACACTGTGCTGTGATCGCTCCTACAAATCCCTGTCCGAGAACTGCACACGGCTCACCAAGCTGTAAATTAGAACGGCGGAGTGCATACATTCCTGTATGGCCAAGGTTCCAGAATGCTGCCTGTTTTAAGTCAACGCCTTCCGGACAAAGTGTACAGTTTAATTCAGATGTTACGACATACTGCGCATGCTCTACGGTTGCTACTACATGATCGCCAACTTTTAAGTCCTCCACACCTTCACCAACCTCAAGGACTTCTGCTGCCATCGCATATCCGATACTTGTCGGAAGCGGTACGATGTGTTCACCAAGAAGTCCGTTCTCTGTTCCCGGACTCATTGCGCTGTATTTTGCTTTCAATAATACCTCTCCTTTACCCGGTGCCGGAATCTCTTTCTCCTTTAAGACTACTTTCCCCGGCTGAGCCTCTGCATAGATAGTTTTCATATTAATTTTCCCCTCCTGTTTTTATGCGGATTATTTTTATGCCAGAAACGATATTTTCTGCATAAAAAAAGCCGCTGCCTATGAAATTTATTATCTTGATGCGATAATTATTTCATAAGCAACGACTTATCTCAATGTCGTTTTCTGTGAAAACAGGACGTTTTTTGTGATATTAATTTCCAGTTTAATGATAGGTAAAATAGTGGTTTCTGGTGTTACAACATATTTTTCTTTCTTAAGATCAGCAGGATCAAAATACAGATTACCAGAGTTCCGATACAGATAATTCCGAATCCATAAGGAGTATCAGACAATGGCATCCATTTCCCACTGACGTTCATTCCGTACAATCCGGAAATAATCGTCGGAATCGCCATAACCAGAGTGATTGACGTCAGATATTTCATGACATTATTCAAGCGGTTATTAATAACTGAGGATACCAGTTCACGGGTACCATTGATGATATCACGATAGATCATTGTCATCTCAATCGCCTGCTTGTTCTCGATAATGACATCATCCAGCAGTTCCGTATCTTCCGGATACTGTTCCAGTCGTTTATATCTGGACAGACGTTCCAGCACAACACCATTTGCTCTTAAGGATGTGGCGAAATATACCAGGGTCGATTCCAGTTCATGCAAGTTTACAAGATCTTCATCCTCGGTATTTCCGCCGATATTTTCCTCAATATCCGTTCTCTTTTTATCAATGATACGCAGTGTACTCTGATACATTGCTGAAGTACGGAACAGAATCTGATATACAAAACGCATTTTTTTCTTTGTGGAAAATTCACGCACTCTGCGTTCAATAAAATGCTGCAAGATCGGTGTCTCCTCGGTGCACACTGTGATAATACATTCCTGTGTCAGAAGGATACCCAGCGGGATTGTGGTATAGTTCTTGGATTCATGACGGATCTCCATCGCCGGAATATCCACCAGGATCAGTGTATAACCATCCTCAAGTTCAATACGGGAACTCTCTTCCTCATCCAGTGCGGCACGGACATCTACCATATCAATATCATATTTTTCCGCGACTTCCTGACTCTCCTCCATAGTTGGATTTGTCATCATAATCCAGACTCCCGGATCCATCTCTTCTACTTCATGAAGGACACGGTTGTCCGTTTTATACACGGTCATCATATGTGCCACACCTGCCTCTCTGATATATTCAAGATTTGTCTGCAAATCTTGCTGCGAACTGAACATCTGTAAATCTGATATTTTCCGCTGTTCAGTTCTGCAATCCTTACGGAGTATTCTTTTGCTTTGAAGAAGTAAAAGAATGCCTTAAAACTTATTGTACCAAGTTTTAAGGCATTTTGGTAGTGCTGAACGTGATTTTTACCAGTCTTTTTCACATTCTTTTCCTTTTTTATAAGGAAATGCACTGATTTTTACTTCTTTTTTCTATTCTTCCGGTGTACCCATTGCAATTTTCTCCGGTGTGATCGGAAGTTCACGCACCCAGATACCTGTTGCATTGGCAACCGCATGTGCCAATGCCGGAGATGGTGTGTTGATAACAATCTCTCCGATGGATTTTGCGCCAAACGGACCGGACTGTTCATAACTGCTCTCGAACTCAACCCGGAGTTTGCACACATCCACACGAGCTGGAATCTTATACTGCATCAGGGAATTGTTCATCATTCTTCCGTTGTCCGTATACTGTACATTCTCATACAATGCCATGCCGATACCCTGTCCGAGACCGCCTTCTACCTGAACTCTTGCCAGATTCGGGTTCAGCGGAGTACCGCAGTCAACTACAGCCACATAATCGATCAGTTCCAGTTCACCGGTTTCTTTATCAATTTCCACTTCTGCCATTCCGACCATAAACGGTGGCGGAGAAACCGGAGAATAATGGCTCTCCGTTACCTGAAGTGCATGGTTATTTGCACACATGGAATGCACACCGATTTCCGCTGTTGTCACGGTTTTTCCTGTGGAAATACAGCTTACATGGTCTCCTTCAAAACGGGTATCTTCCACGTTGCACTCCAACATCTGAGCAGCTGTCTGCTTCATCTCTTCGATCAGATGAAGTGCTGTCTTTTCCACGGCTTTACCGGTAACGTATGCCGTACTGGATGCGTAAGATCCGGAATCGTAAGGTGAGGTATCGGTATCTGCACCGGATACTGCGATCCTGTCCGTATCACATTCCAGACATTCCGCTGCCACCTGCGCCAGTGTCGTATCACATCCGGTTCCCATATCAGCAGCACCGATAGAGAGCAGATATGTTCCATCTTCGTTCAGCTTAATGGTCGCAGATCCTACATCCACATTGGAAATACCGGATCCCTGCATGGACATGGCCATACCGACGCCTCGCACTTTTCCGTTGCCCATATCCCGGCAAGGGAACTTCTCTTTCCACCCGATCATTTCTGCCGCGCGTTCCAGACAACGATCCAGCGCACAACTGTTGTTTGGCTCACCATAATAAGCAGGCATGATATCGCCTTCCCGCACCATATTTATCTCACGCAGCTTCACCGGATCCATATGCAGTTTCTGCGCCAGTTCGTTCACCGCTGATTCGAGTGCAAACTGACCCTGTGTCGCACCATATCCACGATATGCTCCTGCAGACATTACATTGGTATACACAACATCGTAATCAAAACGGAATGCCTCTGCTTTTGCATAAAGCGGAATGGATTTGTGTCCGCTTAATCCTACCGTTGTCGGTCCATGCTCACCGTAAGCACCGGTATTTGACAGTGTATACATATCAATCGCACGGATGGTTCCGTCCTTCATTGCACCTACTTTTACATGCACTTCCATCTCATGCCGGGGAGAGGATGCAATCTGGGATTCCTCTCTGGTAAAAATGATTTTGGACGGTTTCTTTGTCATCCAGGTTACAAATGCCGGATACACTTCAGAAACTGCGGTCTGTTTTGCTCCAAACCCACCGCCCACACGCGGTTTTGACACACGGATCTGAGACTTCGGAATACCAAGAGCATTTGATACAATTCTTCGCACATGGAATACAATCTGTGTGGAACTGAAAATATTCAGTCTGCCATAGGCATCCACAGAACAGTAAGTACGGAATGTCTCCATCATCGCCTGCTGATCTGCGACAGTATGATAAGTATGCTCCACAATGGTATCACATTCTGCCATCACACCGTCCACATCGCCTTCTTCCGATCTGGCTGTGGCGCAGAGATTCCGTTTATTGTCCGCGCCAACCGGACAGAGTGATCTCCAGTTATCCTCCGGATGAATCAGGATTTCATTATCTTTTGCCACATGAAAATCCAGAATTGCCGGAAGCACTTCATATTTCACTTTGATCAGACGCATGGCTTTTTCCACGCAGGCTTCATCCTCACCGGCAATGATCGCCACCGGATCACCCACAAAACGTACATGCCGGTCCAGGATCAGACGATCATAAGGTGTCGCTTCCGGATAGGTCTGTCCCGCTGTGGTAAAACGCTGCTGCGGAACATCTTCCCAGGTATAGATTGCTTCAATTCCCGGTACTTTTTCCGCTGCAGTCTTATTGATTTCTTTTATGATTGCATTGGCATGGGGACTGCGCAGTAATTTGACGATCAGACAGTCCTTCGGAACCAGATCGTCCATAAAAACCGGTTTTCCTGTCACCAGCGCCATGGCATCTTTTTTTCGAATTGGCTGATTTACTGCTTTCATCTGCTGCCTCCATTCTTTTTGTATTCCAGAAAAGCTTTGATTCCACGCATCTGTCCTTCATATCCGGAACATCTGCAAAGATTTCCTGCTAAATATTCTTTGATTTCTTCATCAGAAGGATCCGGATTTTCCCGGAATAATGCAATGGCATTCATGATCATTCCAGGATTGCAGAACCCACACTGCTCTGCCCCCTGATCTGCAATAAATGCACCAAATTCTTCGGCCTCTTTCTGAAGTCCTTCCAAAGTATCTACTTTACATCCGTTTACCCGTGCCACCAGCATGGAACAGGAAAGTACCGGTTTATCATTTACGAATACAGTACAAAGTCCACAGTTAGATGTCTCACAGCCACGCTTTACACTGTAACAACCATGGTCACGCACAAAGTCAATAAGTAATGTATCCGGTTTTACAAGTGCTTCCACTTTTTTTCCATTTAATGTAATTGTCACAACCATCTTACTGCACCTCCTCTGTCACGGTCAGCAGCGCACGACGGATCAGCACCTTGGCAAGATGTGTCCGATATGCAGCACTGGCACGCATGTTATCCTGCGTTGGAATCTGAGCCGCAAGTTCGTCTGCGATTTTTGCAGCTGCATCTGCACGATTCTGTGCAAGATCTGCATTCTGTGTCTCTGATAACGTCAGCAGCATCGCTTTCTGTGGTCTCGCACCTACAGCGACTCTGATTCCTCTTTCATCCCGACAGACAGCACAGGTTAATACTGGAAAATCTGTTTTTGTATTTCTCTGGGACAGATAAACACATTTACCCGGTGTCTTTTTTACGATCAGGCGGATCAGTACATCATTATCTCTTGGAAGATTCACAAAATCTGCCAGAGACAGAATTCCACTGTGATGCAGTTCCACATAGGTATCCATTGCCAGGAAGCAGGTCAGTACATCCGAAAAACCAAATCTTCCGAAAATACTTCCTCCCACAGTGGCCAGATTTCGAAACTGTACACCTACAATATGACGTACACTCTCGCGCACTGCTCCGTCGCTCCACTGATTCAGTCCTTCATGTAACTCCAGCTGTCGTAAGGATGTCATACACCCGATGGAAAACTGTGTCTCATCTTCCTCGATCGTATCAAGACCAAGACCCGACAGATCTATCGCAGTCTGTATTCTGTGATCTCCCATTTTCATCCAGAGCATTCCACCAATGATCTGATTGGTGCGCTTCTGATTCAGTTCAAATGCCTGTTCCAGACTTTCTGCCTTCACATACTCTTTGATTTCCAGCATTCATGTTCTCCTTTTTTTACAATGATTTCAAAGTTTTCTTTCATACAAAGCTTTATTCATCCCCTATTTTGCTGCGAATATAATCTTCGCTTTTACACAGGGATTTTTATCTCAGTCGAGAAGACTCCCACTTCTGCAAATGGTGAGTAAAAACAAGTCTTTCTCAGTGGGAGTACAATCTCCGACTGAGATAAACGCTCCGCGTGGATGTGCAGTGATTCTGAAAAGAATATGTCAGCTTTCGCTGACCAGAATCACGCACCAAGTCTCACGTGCGTTCGACTTGAATTTTGACTTCTGCATAGTTACTGTTCACACGCGCCATTCGGAAAAAGTTCAATACTACGTTTCAAAATTCCTTTCATCTGTGCAATAGCGATTCCATAATTCGTAAACGGAACCTTCTGATCCTCCGCACACTTCATGCGGTATTTTACTTCCCTTTCATTCAGCATGCAGCCACCACAGTGGATCACTAACGCATATGATGTTAGATCTTCCGGAAATTCCGTTCCTGAACTTGTCTCAATGATAAGTTCTTTTCCTGTATGCTGCTTTAACCAACGCGGGATCTTGACGGTTCCGATATCATCACATTGACGATGGTGCGTACATCCCTCGGAAATCAGGATTTTATCTCCATCCTTCAGATGGTCGATAGCAGCAACTCCATTTACCGCAGTCTCAAGGTAACCTTTATACCGTGCCATCAAAATAGAAAACGATGTAAGCGGAATTTCCTCTGATACCTCCTCCGATACCTGTTCAAATACCTGGCTATCGGTAATGACCATGGCAGGACTTCTGCCAAGCTGCTCCAATGTCTGCTTTAATTCGCTTTCTTTTACTACTATGGCTGCTGCATTTGCTTCCAGTACATCCCGAATTGTCTGTTGCTGCGGCAGAATCAGACGTCCTTTTGGTGCCGCTGAATCAATTGGTACAACCAGAACTACGAAATCTCCCGGATGCAACAGATCTCCTACAATTTTCAGTGTCATATCCTCATTTGGAGTCAGTTTTCCGATACACTCTTTTAGTTCATAGATGCCGGCACCGGTAAGGGCACTGACATATTGTTCCTGACCTGAGGAAAGCAACGCATTTTGCTCTGCTTTTCTTTGTTCAGATACATTATTCTGACAGACTTTTTCTGAAATTTCATCAGAAAGTAAATCAGCCTTATTATTTACAATAATATATGGAATCTCTTTTTCCTTGAAAATACGAATCAGTTCTTCATCACACTGCTTTTTTCCTTCTGTGGCATCTACTACAAGCACAGCAATATCAGTTTTATTCAATACCTGTTTTGTTTTTCTGACACGCAGCTCACCCAACGCGCCTTCATCATCAAAACCGGGTGTATCAATAATCATTACCGGTCCGATTGGCAGCAATTCCATAGATTTATAAACCGGATCCGTGGTCGTTCCCTTCGTGTCCGATACCACAGCCAGTTCCTGCCCGGTCACAGCATTTACGACGCTTGATTTTCCTGCATTTCTTCTTCCAAAAAAGCCAATATGTACACGATTGGCACTCGGTGTACTATTTAATCCCATTTTTTTACACTCTCCTTTACATCATTCTTATAATGCGAATATTGGGTAGAATTGTGAGAGTACGAAGTACGGAACAATTCGTAAGGCATCTTTTGACCCCAACATCAATTTTATTGTAACACCAGTATTTTTTTCTTACAATAAAAAGCGAACGTTTTGTGCTGCAAAACAAAAATCAAAAGTTCTTGCATTACAAAAACTTTTGATTTTCAATCACAACTTCTTACAACATATATTGACAGATTATTTTTACTGCAATGCTTTCTCCGCATATTCTGTAGTTACAACGTCCTGATAATCTGGCCGTTTTTCCAGCTGGCCGGCACTTTCAAGAATATCTAACAGCAATGTAAAACTATCCTCTGAAAACACAAGATCTCTCTTCCATGTATCCTGCTTCTGATAACGACGGATGATCGTTGTGATAGTTGCCGTGTCTGTCTCAGAAAACTGCGGCTGAATGCTGGCTGCAATTTCCTCCGGTGTATGTGTATTGACATATTCCATACCTTGCTGCAATGCATTAGTAAATGCCTGGATCACATCCGGATGTTTCTTTATATAGCTCTGTTTTGCACTGAAGGCTGTATATGGCACATAACCGGAATCCACCCCCAACGATGCCACCACATAGCCGGCTTTCTCCTGTTCCAGTAACGTTGCACCAGGTTCAAATTCCACCGTATACGCTCCCTGTCCTCCGGTAAAAGCTGCTCCCGTAGAGCCAAAATCAATACTTTGGTCAATGTTTACTTCCGACGGTTCAATACCATTCTGTTTTAAAATATACTCAAACACCATTTCCGGCATGCCACCTGCTCTACCGCCAAGTACATCCTCACCGATCAGATCTGACCATTTGAAATCACTCATTTCTTCCCTTGCAACAAGAAAATTTCCTGCTCGCTGCGTCAGCTGTGCAAAATTGATGACCGGATCTTTGCTGCCCTCATTGGCCGTGTACACGGTTGTCTCCGGTCCCATAAACCCAATGTCAGCTTCTCCGGAAAGTACAGCGGTCATAACCTTATCCGCACCGAATCCTGTCACCAGATCCAGATCAATACCGGCATCTTTAAAATATCCTTCTTCAATTGCTACATACATCGGTGCATAAAAAATGGAATGTGCCACCTCATTTAAGGTCACTTTCTGCAATGCAGGTTCTTCGCCGTTTTTCTCAGGTTCAACAGAACTTTCTTTTTTTTCAGAGCTATCAGCAATCTCATCCGGAACCGATGTCTGACCGCATCCCATTAGTAACATTCCTCCGACAATAGCGATACACGTGAACATAGAAATTACTTTTTTTACACTCTTTTTCAAAACAACCTCCAAAAACTATCGTAGATTTTTCTTTTTAATATATGTGGACTGTTTGTTTTTGTTCCTATGTACATATTTATGATGTGGATGTCAAAAATGTAGCATTGTTACACATGAATGCATACTTTTTTATAAATGACTTGCCCACTCTCACCCACCTTGTTATACTCTCTATATAACCTTTTCCCATCACGCATGTAAGATCTGGTGCGTGATTTATGACTTTGGGGGGATATTTATAATTATTGGAGGGACAAACATATGATTTATTTTCGCTCAGACTACAGTCAGGGCGCACATCCAAAAGTCATGGATGCGCTAGTAAAAACAAATTTTGAACACACAGACGGATACGGATTAGACGAACACTGTGAACACGCAGCCCGTATGGTACAGGATCTGATTGACAATCATGATTGTCATGTGCATATGATGGTAGGCGGCACACCATGTAATGTAACCACGATTGCCGCAAGCCTGAAACCATACGAATCAGTAGTAAGTGTGCGCGGTGGACATGCTTATTTCCATGAAACCGGTGCCGTAGAAGGCACAGGACACCGCATTGTCACCATGGAAGGTGCCAATGGAAAACTGACACCGGAAATGATCGATCAGGCGTGGGAAGAATATGAGGACGAACATACACCAATTCCTAAACTTTGCTATATCTCACAGCCCACCGAAATTGGAACGATTTACAGCAAAGCTGAAATGACCGCCCTTTCTAAAAAATGTAAGGCACATAACATGCTGCTTTATGTGGACGGCGCCAGACTCGGCTGCGCCCTGACATGTCGTGACAATGATCTGACTATTCAGGAACTGGCAACGCTCTGTGATGCTTTTTATATCGGCGGAACCAAAAACGGAGCTCTTTTCGGAGAAGCACTGGTTATCTTAAATGATACTATGAACGATCATTTCTGCTGGATGATCAAACGTCAATGCGGTCTGCTGGCAAAAGGACGGCTCATCGGCGTTCAATTTGAAGCACTGCTGGAAGGCGGCATGGACAGCATCTATTTTTCCATGGCATCCCATGCCAATGAAATGGCTGCTCTCCTGCGCAACTCTCTGACAGAACTTGGTGTACCGTTCTTCGGAAGTTCCCAGACAAACCAGATTTTCCCGGTTCTTCCGACTGCTGTTGTGAAAGAGCTGGAAAAAGACTTTTTCTTTTATGAATGGGCACCGGAGAAAAATGGCATGATTCCAATCCGTCTGGTCACCGCCTGGGGTACAACAAAAGATGATGTGGAAGCATTTTTACATACCATCAAAAAATTACTTTCATAGAAACAGCTAATACGTCTTCTATCAGTCGAACGCACCGGTTCTCACGTGCGTTCGACTTAATTTATGCCAAACACACATGAAATCCGGTGCGTCATTCCATTCAGTATAAGCTCTTATATCTTTCTTATAATCACTGCATATCCCGATTCTGCCCAAGTGGCAAAGAACCTTTTCAATGAGCAAACTGGCTGTTATATAACTTATAATAAAACCCTTTCTGTTCCAGCAATTCTTCATGATTTCCCTGCTCAATGATACTTCCATCCTTCATCACCAGAATCCGGTCTGCATTCTGAATCGTGGACAGACGATGCGCCACGATAAAGCTGGTCCGTCCTTTCATCAATTTTGCAAATGCATCCTGAATCTTGATCTCTGTTCTCGTATCAATGGAAGAAGTTGCTTCATCCAGGATCAGCATCGGCGGCTGACACAACATTACCCGCGCAATGGAGAGCAGCTGCTTCTGTCCCTGGGACAGGCTTCCACCATCTTCTCCGATCACAGTATCGTAACCATCCGACAAACGCTTGATAAATCCATGTGCATGGCATGCTTTTGCTGCTGCAATCACTTCTTCATCGGTGGCATCCGGACGTCCCATTCGGATATTGTCCCGAATGGTACCTGCCTGCAGCCAGGTATCCTGCAGCACCATACCATAATTTTCACGGAGGCTGTGTCGTGTCACATGCCGGATATCCTGATCTTCCACGCACACAGAGCCGGCATTGACATCATAGAAGCGCATCAGCAGATTGATCAGTGTCGTTTTTCCGCATCCGGTCGGACCTACAATCGCAATGGTCTGTCCCGGTTCCACCTCCAGATTCAGATCCTCGATCAGTTTTTGCTCCGGCAGATAAGAGAACGCTACCTTTTTCAAGTTTACTTTTCCCTCTATCTGATGCAGTACAACTGCGTCCTTATCATCCGGAATTTCTACTTCTTCTTCAATCAGTTCAAAAATACGTGCTGCACATGCCAATGCATTCTGCAGTTCTGTAATAACACCGGAAATCTCATTAAACGGTTTCGTATACTGGTTGGCATAACTCAAGAAGCAGGAAAGGCCGCCGACCGACATGCCGCCTGCGATAACACTTAATGCTCCTGCCAGCGCCACGCCTGCATATACCAGACTATTGACAAAACGGGTACACGGATTTGTCAATGAAGAAAAGAAAGTTGCACGCAGAGAACAGTTCTGCAGCCGTTCATTAATCTCATCAAACTGCTCCAGTGCTTCATCCTCATGTGAAAATGCTTGTACGATTTTCTGATTTCCTACCATTTCATCAATCAGTGCTGTCTGCTCTGCTCTTGTCTCCGACTGCAGCCGGAACATATCATAAGTCCGTTTTGCAATAAATCTCGCCACAAACAATGATATTGGTGTCAGACCGACTACCACCAGCGTAATACCCGGATGAATAGTCAGCATAAAGATCAACGTACCGATAATTGTGACCACACCGGTAAACAGCTGGGTAAATCCCATCAGCAGACCATCCGCAAACTGATCTACATCCGCAATAACACGACTGACAATCTCACCATAGGAATGTGCATCCATATATTTTAGCGGTAGTTTCTGAATTCTGATAAATGCCTGGTTCCGCACATCACGCACTACCTGATACGTTACTTTGTTATTGATGGTGTTCATGATCCACTGCAGCACTGCGGTGCTCACCGCAAGAATGGCAATTTCCACTAAAAGCTTTGTGATGCTGACAAAATCAACATTTCCACGATCAATGATAAAATCAATGGCACGTCCTACCAAAATCGGAATATATAAGGTCAAAGCCACTGTTACCGCTGCCAGCACAATGGATGCCAGCATCCAAAAACGATAAGTTTCGATATATTGTAACACTTTTTTTAACGTGTTCATCTGTGTTCCGGACTTTTTCACAAGTTGTCCCTCCTCTTGCATTTTCAATAAACTTCCCTGTTCGCAACACTTTATTTCGTCCGTTTATACTGTGAATCATAAATTTCTCTGTATACTTCGCAGGTATTCATCAATTCCTCATGGGTACCGATACCAACCACCGAACCGTCATCCAGGACAACAATCTTGTCCGCATATTGAATAGCAGAAGTTCGCTGGGAAACGATAAACAGTGTCGGTCTATGTTTCATGGATCCGATGGCCATACGAAGTGCCGCATCTGTCGCAAAGTCCAATGCAGAGGAACTATCATCCAGAATCAGGATTTCCGGCTGTTTTACCAGTGCTCGGGCGATGGTCAGACGCTGCCGCTGTCCCCCTGAAAAATTCTTTCCACCCTGTTCTACTTCTGTATCCAGGCCTTTTTCTTTCTTTGATACTACATCTTTTGCCTGGGCAATCTCCAGTGCCGCAAAAATTTCCTCATCCGTAGCATCCGGTTTGCCCCACTGCATATTGGAGCGGATGGTTCCGGCAAATAATACCGATTTCTGTGGAACCACACCAATCTTGTCTCTGAGCTCTGTCAGACCATAGGTGCATACATTTCTGCCATCCACATACACCGCACCGGAACTGCAATCATAAAAACGTGGGATCAGATTTACCAGCGAAGATTTTCCGGAACCGGTTCCACCGATGATACCGATGGTCTCTCCCGGACGGACATTCAGAGTGATATCACTGACCGCTTCCTGCGCCGCATCCGGATAGCGGATTCCCGCATGTTCGAATACCACACTGTATGCTGACTTACCGGCTTCACCATCGCCAGACACCGTCGCTGCTCCGTCTTTAACAGAAGGCTCTACTTCCAGTACGGACTGGATACGGTTTCCACATGCTACCGATTTTGTAATATTGATGATCAGATTGGCCAACTTGATCAATTCTGTCAAAATCTGAGACATATAGTTGTACAGTGCAACAACCGCACCCTGGGTAATAATCCCCATATCCACACGTATGGCACCGATCCAGATCAGTGCGATGATTGCCACATTGATGATCACATATGTCAAAGGATTCAACAAAGCGGAAATACGTCCCACAAACTTCTGTGTATCTGTCAGTGTCTGATTCTGCTTCTGAAATTCCGCTTCCTGCTCTTCTTCTTTGCAGAATGCACGCAGGACACGAACACCGGTCAGATTTTCTCTTGTCAGCCCCAGTACTTTATCCAGACGGTTCTGTACCTTCCTGTACAATGGAATACATGCAAGCATTACGCCAAATACAACCACTGCCAGTGCCGGGATTCCCACGACAAACACCAGTGCCGCCTTCACATCAATGGTGAATGCCATGACCATGGCACCAATTACGACAAACGGAGAACGCAGCAGCAAACGCAGGGTGAGATTTACACCATTCTGTACCTGATTCATATCACTCGTCATACGGGTGATCAATGTGGATGTTCCCTGGGTATCCAGTTCTGCATAGGACAGTTTCTGGATATGTCCAAACAGTACATGACGGATCGTTGTCACAAATCCCACGGCTGCCTTTGCGGCAAAATACTGTGCCGTGACAGAAAATGCCAGGCCGATCAATCCGAGCAAAACAAGAACGAGGCACATCTTTACGACATAGCCTCGATCCTGATTTCCGATACCGGTATCAATGATGGCTGCTACTACCAGAGGCACAAATAATTCCAACGTAGCCTCCAGTAGTTTGAACAGTGGTCCCAGTACCGATTCTTTCTTATATTCTTTTAAATAACAAAGCAATTTTTTCATAATTTCTTATGCTTCTCCCACATTTCTTTTTCACATCACTGTAATGCAAGAATTCTTCATAATCTGTTAATTATTAACTCCATGATGCACTGGAATCGTATCTTTGGAAATCGGATAAAAAGAATATCCATTATTCTTTCCATAGGTAATGATACTCTGCAATGCGTCTGCAGATGTCTGTTTTGCGGAAGTATCATGCATCAGCACCACATTATTACGATTATGCTTGAATCCACCGGTAACATTTTTAATGATCAGATTGACCGGACGGTTATTTCCTTCCGCATCACCGGAAGATACATTCCAGTCCATATACATCAGGCCACTGTCTGTAACGGTCTGTACCAGCTGAGACATTACACCCACACAATACTTCTCACTGACTGTATTGGAACTTCCACCCGGAAAACGGATCACATAAGCATCATACCCGGTATCTTCCTTCAACTTATTCTTCAACTTGTTGATGTTCTCCATAAAAGCATCATTGGAAGTATAAATCTGACTGTAATCATGGGAATAACCATGAATACCGATCGTGTGTCCCTCATCGATCATTCTTTTGATGATTGGAAGTTTATCTTCATCATAATCGCAGATAAAAAAGGTTGCTTTAATGCCATTTGCCTTCAGTGTATCCAAAACTCGGACTGTCACATCAGAACTCGGACCGTCATCAAAGGTCAGATAAATGGAATCTCCCGGATTGGTCTCCACCTCCTCTACCTTCACAGTCCGTGTAGCCTGTGATACATTTCCGCTGGAGTCTGTTGCCGTATAGGTCACAGTATAGGTGCCCGGCCGGTAGACATCCACATAACCGCTTTTCACCAGATTGGCCGTAATATCACCATCCCGGTCATCCGTTGCTGTTGCACCTGCATCCTCATATTTTTCCAGTTCTTTGACTGTCACGGAAGATTCACCATTTAAAGTAATCTCCGGTGCTGACGTATCCTTCAAAATGATCTGACGATCCATTGAGCCGGTATTACCATGGCTGTCTGTCACCTCATAATGCACCTGCATGGTATAATCATTTACTTTTTCTTTTGTGATCTTGATATCCTTTGACACATCACCGTCACAGCCATCCTGTGCCGTAGCTCCTGCTTCCTGATATTCTTCAAAGCTACCTACAATTACTGTGGCATCTCCGTTTAACGCGATCACCGGAGCTGCATGATCGATCACCTTAACGATACGCTCTTTGGATACTTTTCGTTTCTTGTATTTCAGCTGATACTCCACATGATAAGTACCAAGCTTTGATGTATCCACATTGCTGGTGGTCATCACCAGGTCACTGATATCCTCATCTTTTGCGTTAGCTTTTACACCCGGATCCACAAATTCACTGCCACATTCCACCTGCATTTCTTCCTCGCCGTTCAAAGTGATGATCGGGCTGGCACCAACCAGCGGGCTGATGGCCATTATAAAAATACAAAGCCCAATCAGCACCAGCACCGCTGCACCCATCAGGCGTTTTTCCTGTTCACTTTTAAAAACTCTGCCAATAATCTCCTTTATTTTATCCATTTTGAATTTCCCTTAGTATCTCCTTTTATCTATATGCATCAAACGGGCTTTCATGCGCCCGCTGATTATCATAGCACAGATTTCAGAAAAAAACCTTTAAGTTTGTGTTAATTTTTCCTGACACAATATGGGAACATACACATTTTTTTCCAACACACTTTTTTTTGCCATATGTTCACCTTTCACTGTGCGGTAAAATTCAGATACTGTGCCGCATCCTGCACAAATTCTTCCTGATTCACTGCTCCGCCCAGCAGCTTTCTGGTCAGATTCCGCCAGTTATCACCATCCTCCTTCTCCAACACGGCATACCACAAGGGTGTGTAGTGAACTGCCTGATCCAGCTGCTCATGAAACTGCCGTACAGCCAGTGCTTCCTCTGACGGTGCCTCAAGACCGCTGTCATTTACAAAATCCACATAATCATACTGTGTCACATTGCGCTCATTTACCCGTTTTGCAAATTCCAGGCATAGCTGTGCTGCCTCATCCGGATAGTTTGTATCTGAACTGATACAAAGCCCCGGGGTCAGGGTATGATTAATATCTACCATATATTGTGCATAGGAATCATCATAGGCCGCATTGCAGCTTGGAAACTGTTCCATACTGAGCGCATCTGCCCCCATCTCATCCAGCAAATGATAAACAATGGTTGACTGATGTGGAAAAAGCACAGCTTTCCCATCTGCAAAATTCTGCACTGCTTCTACTTCTCCGATTTCCAGAAATTTTTCAGGGAAAGCATTCATCTCTTTTAGCTGCATCAGTTTTTCTGCTGCCTGAGTAAACACCGGAGCGGAAAAATCCATTTCCCCGAAAGCCAGTTTTTCCTGTGCATAAGGATCAATGCGGTTTACGATCACCGTATAGAGCAATTCTCCCAGCCAGCTGTCCTTGTCCCCCAGTTCTATAGCTGCATATTCTGTCCCATGTGCTTCATTATAAATATTGACCTGCTGCACCAGTGCCACCAGTTCTTCCCATGTATGTGGCACCGTAAGTCCCATCTCCTGCATGAGATTCTGGTTACAGTAGGTAACGGCATATGCCTCCACCAGACACGGGATGATATAATTGTGTCCATCTTGATAAGGCAGCACATAATTATCTGCAAACTTTGTCTCTGATGCTTCCAGATATTTTTCCACCGGCAGACAGGCATTCGCATCAAACAGAAAATTTGGATAATTTCCTCCCCAGACGGCAAAAACATCCGGCAATTCATCGCATACCAGTGCAATCTTCAGCTTGTCTTTGATCTGTTCTGTGGAATACGTCTTCAATTCAATGTCATAACCATATTCCTCCGCCAATTTTTCCCACAAATCTACATAATAGGTTCCCGGTGTATTTTCATCAAAAAAAGCCCAGACCGACAGGGATACCTTTTCTCCGGAATCTGTCTGAACATTCGTAGCTTCTGACGTTTTTGGCTGCACTGCAGTTTTGCATCCGCTGCACAGCAGAACTGTTCCAAGCAAAATTACCAACAGCAGAGCTGTAAGCAGCCTTCCCATGATACCATTTTTCTTTTTTACTATGTATTTTTTCATCCTGTTTCCTTTTTTCTTCTTTACTTTATCCGTGCTCACAATACCATCTGACAAATCCCACCATGTTCCGGTCGGCATACGATATCTCATACCGGTGATTGTATCTTTCTGTGCTTTATTTTCACATGAAAGCCCTGCTTCGTCAAGTTCCGATTCGTATTCGAAGCTTCAATGGTAAAAACCCCAGACAACATACATTGCCTGGGGTCCTGTTTCACTTGTTTGCTTCACTTTTTTATAGATAACATCAGATTGTTTTTGCAAAAGCCTCTGCTTCTTCGCTGCCTTTTGCTTCCTGTTCTGCAATCCAGTCTGCATTGTATTTATGATCTTTTACAAATGCGATGATCACAATCACATTGATCAGAGCCAGACATGCATCAATGGCATATGCGTAACGGATGTTTCCACCTGTCATATTCATAACTGCGCCGTTGATGGCAAAGGTCAGTGCTGTAATGATACCCTGGATTGGGAACAATACCGAATTTACTTTATCAAATCCTTTTCTTCCGAATACAGATGCCGGAAGAGAAGTGGTGAAGTTTGCACTTCCGCCGATACCGATACCGATCATAACGATAGAGATCCAGAAGCCTGCCATCGTATCTGTGAAGTTGAATAATAATGCACATGCATACCAGCATCCAAATACGATCATTGCTTTCTTTGTTCCAAGTTTCTGATCCAGAACACCAATCAGAAAAGATCCGACAACACCTACGATGGCACATGCAGACATAATACTTGCAGCTACGGTAATAGAGAATCCAAATCCGTTTGTAGTACGGTTGATCATCTGTGACATGGTTCCTACGGAGCAGATCTGGAATACACCGGTTACCAGTGCAACAATCCATACCTGATCACATTTTAACAATTTTCCAATTGTCCAGCCGCCATTTTTATCACTGTCTGCCCCATCAGAAGTATCATAAAATTCATCATATACTTCTTTGGATACATGGTCCGGATAATAGCCACGCTCAAACGGAGTATCACGGACAAATAAAATTCCGACAATACCAAGAATGATACATCCGATAGAAATCGGATAACATGCACGGGTTACTCCGAATCTTCCAACCAGGAACAGGATCAGCGGTACATAGATTGCTGTTGCAAGGTTGTGTCCCATAGTTGTATATCCCATAACGATTCCTTTTTTCTTAGGAAACCAGTTTGCAACCAGCACACCGCCGCACAGATAACCTGCTGACATGATGGTTCCGCAGGTAACTGCCATCATAATGGTATAAACAACAGGGTTTGGGGCATTCAGTACACCGATATATGTGATGCCGGCGATGATGCAGTTAATACCGGACATATATCTGGAACCGATCTTGCGGTTTAAGATACCGATTACGATAAACAGTGCCACACCTATGATTCCGGCTATGGAATTACAAGTGGAGATCGTTCCTGCCATTTTTGCACTTCCCAGCATATGTTCTGCAATTTTTCCTGCAATATTGTTACTTCCGTCGTTGATCATTCCTACATAAAACCAGAACATCAGCATCATGTAAATAATATGGAACCAACCATGTACGCCAAACGCAACCACTGAATTTTGATTGTCTTTTTTCTTCATGTTTCAATTTTCCTCCCAATAATAAATACTTTTTCTGCACGAAAAACCCTAACTCCTTCGTGCTCTTCAAACCTCCTTTATTGTATCGGAAACGCCGTTTAAAAATATAAAGAAAATTTCGTTTTTTATTGACTATATTTGGGAAATATAGATTTTCTTTGTCTTATTACATTTTTCTGTTAAAATACTATGGTGTAAGCGTCAATCATATTGAAAAAATATGACTTTCCATCTATAACTTGAGGTAACTTTATGAAAAAAAAATCACTAAACATACATAAACGAGATAATCAGAGTTTCCGACACCGGCTGCTGCTGTCCATTTTCCGGATCGCCGCTCCGGTCACTGCCATCGTCTGTACCGTTTCCATTGTTATGCTGACTCTGAACTACCGCCAGACCGTCATCAATTCCCAGGCAGCCGCTACGGAAAAAGTCCGCAGCGACATAGCACATATTGTCGACAATACACAGATCTTATCCCAGGATATGATCTTCAACAGCGAAATCCAGCAGATTCTTGCCAGCAGTACCGCCGGCGAGCAGTTTCCACAAAATACGGACGTTACCTATCACATTAACGGTTTTATCGCCAACCGGGATTATATCAACTGTGTGATCCTAACCGGTAACAACCAGACGTTATACTCCACAGAAAAAGCATTTACCAATATTTCCGACTATGATACAATTTTTCATTCCACATGGCTCGCGCAGTTACAAAACAGCCATAAGCCATATCTGTGGTATGTGGATCCGGATTACACACCTTTATCTGCCTATACTTCCGGCTCGGATTCTGCAGATTTGGCAGTATCGGAATCAGCTTCCTCTCATACCACTCCGGGCAGTCAACAACATATTATGATGGCACGTCCCGTATACAGTATGTCGGACTACACGACCCTGCTTGGTTACCTTATGCTGTATCTGGATGATACTTTTTTACAAGACCTAATGGGAGAATTTGACTTCGGTCACACGACAAATATCTGGCTGGTAAACAAGAATGGAACCGCCATCCTGCAAAATAATTCTTCTGCTGATTATTCTTATTTATTAGAAGATTTTTCTCCGCAGGAAAAAGGCTCGATTCTGTCCTCTCATGGCAAACGTTTTGTCCTGAACATCCGGCCGGTTACAGAAAATGGATGGTATCTATATACCGCCACTCCATTCCGGGAAGTTTCGGAACCGCTGACAATTTTTGTCCTGCAGGCGATCTTACTGGGCGCAGCCATGGTAGCAATCCTGTTTTTCCTGTCCCGGCGGACAGCCTCCTCCCTGTCAGATCCTATCATCCATCTGGCACATACTATGGATCACTACCGCAGCGATATGAAACCAATGGTCTTTCCCGGACGGACTCCGGTTTTGGATAAAGATGCTGAGGATGCTTCTGGTTTGACATCTGACACCACAAATACGGTGGCTGTGAATGCTCCGGATCGTTCTTCTGTATCCTTTTCAAATATACAACCAGCGGATCCGGAAGATTTCTCCTTTGAAGGACAGCCGGACGAAATCATTCAGATCTATCGTTCCTACCAGCAAATGGTCAACCGAATGGATACTCTGATCCGGGAAAATTTTGTAAAAAATCTGGAAAAAAAGGATGCGGAACTTGCCCTGCTGCAAAGCCAGATCAATCCACATTTTCTATACAATACGCTCGACTCTATCAACTGGCTGGCCATCGCCAATGACGAAGATGAAATCAGTGAAATGGTCACCGCTCTGTCAGATATGTTCCGGCTCAGCCTGACAAAAAGCCACAGTTCCTACATCCGGGTGGCGCAGGAAATGGAATATGTACGGAGTTACCTGGTATTACAGCAGTTCCGCTACGAAGACTGTCTGAGCGTATCGATCACGATTCCGGATACAGTCGCAGAACTCTACATTCCCCGTTTTACCCTGCAGCCGCTGGTGGAAAATGCCATCAAACACGGTATGATCTCCCCGGATGATCCATTCGCCATTGATCTGGAGATTTTTATCCGGGAAGATACACTGCATATCCGGATTGGAAATGACGGCACCCGCATCTCTCTGGAACAGATGAAAAAGCTGCTGGATTTTGATGCTTCCAGACAGGAACTGCTGGATTTTGACCAGAAAAGCTACGGTGTGCAAAATATACAGCGCCGCATACAAATCCTCTGTGGAATTTCCTATGGTCTTTCCTACGAGATACGAAACAACCGTACCTGGTGTGATCTGACGCTTCCGGTTCTTGAACATGATCCATCAGAAAAGACAGAGGATTTGCAATAAAAGAAGCACTCACACGGAGCATTGCTCATTTTCTGAGTTTCCCCTCCTGTGGGTGCTTTTTATGTATATAATCTTTTCAGTTTATTTCTTACTTCCTGCCTTTTTGCGGAATTCCGAAAGGGTTTCCCCTGTATTCCGCTTGAAGATCTGTGAAAAATAAGTGTAGTCGTTGTAACCGACTTCCACGGAAATCTCATACATCTTCATATCTGTATGTAGCAGCAGTTCTTTTGCTTTCTCAATACGCAGATTTGTCATATACTGAAGAATCGTCACTTTCTGCTCTTTCTTGAACACATCGCACAGATAACTTTTATTCACATTGATATGCTCCGCAACGTCCGTCAGGGAAATGTTCTCATTGTAATGTCTGCGGATGTAGTACAGGGCATCCCGCACGATCTTTGTGGGCGACTGCTCGCCTTCCTTCGCCAGTACACCGGGGCGCTGCGCCACATTGGCCGGCTGTACGGAAGAAACGGCATGTTTCACTTCCTCTTCTCCCACAAGTCCTCTGGCATATCCATCCAGCACCTGATAATAGGCTGCCTGTCCGATTTTTGCCTCCAGACGTTCATACATCCGGTGCAGCATATCACCAAAATCCGTCTTTTTGATAGGTTTTAACAGATAGTCACTGACTCCGATCTGCATGGCAGTCTGCGCATAGGAAAAATCACGATACCCGGACAAAATCACAATTTCGCTCTCCGGCAGGATTTCCTTGGCCCTTCTTGCAAATTCCAGACCATCCATCTGAGGCATCCGCACATCGGTAATGATTAGATGCGGACGCAGACCCGGCAATGCATCCAACGCTTTCAGAGAGTCCACAAAGGCTCCCTTGATCACAAATCCAAAATTTTCCTTCTGACAAAGCTTCTGGATTCCCTGTAATACGATTTTTTCATCATCCAGTATCACCATTGAATACATACCGTCACATCCTCGTACAATATCTTATAACCGGTTCTCCCCGTCTATAATCCGGCGAAAAATAACTCGTAGAAATCCTGTAAGTTTTCTGTCGATCAGCCATTCAAATCTTTCAGGCTCTGGAACAGCTCAATATCTGACTGCTGTACACGCATATTTGTCGTCATCGGCTCCTCTCCCGGTCTCGTGACAGTAATCTCAATCACAGTGCCTTCCTGTACCCCACCGGTTAAGACATTTCTGAAAAATGCCGCAAATTTCGGATGGTTGCTCACAAACTGATTTTTTGCTTTCATTACTTTCATAGCTGCTGCCGGGTTTATCATACTCTGTTTCCTTCTTTCTTCATTTATTTCAAATCCTATCATTTTCCACTGGAAAAGTCAATTTTCTCAACATAATATTCCGCCCCGTCCACTTCCATCACCACCATGGTGACAGCACCGCCAAACCGGGGATATCCGCAACTTCCGGGATTCAGCCAGAGCAGGTGTCCCTCTTGTTCCGCAAAATATTTATGAGTATGACCAAATACCGCCACATTCGTTCCTTCCGTCTGTCCGATCAGATGCCGCCATTCATGCGCCATTATAAAAGAAACGCCCTCGATCTGAAATGTCAAAACTTTTGCGATTCCCCTAGCCCAGTCTCCATCATTGTTTCCACGCACCACATACAGATTGCCCAGAAAACGAATCTGATCCAGCAGAGATTCCTTCGTCACATCCCCAGCATGCAGGATACAGTCACAGCCTTTCAGGATTTCCAGTACCTCCGGCCGCAGAAGGTTATGCGTATCTGATATAATTCCAATCCTTTTTGCCATACGATTACGCTCCCAGTTCTTCTCTCATCCTTTATTCCATAATACAAAAAGCCCATAACCATTTTTCTGCCACTTCATCACGCTTCCACAGCAACTGATGGCATGCTTTTGTTGAACTTCCGGTAAAACAGGTATCCTGCCAATGTCGTGATGGAATCCGTCACCGGAAATGTCAGCCAGAACCAGTTCAGTCCGAATCTCGAAAACAGATAAGCCAGTGGAATAAATAAAAATACGGTCCGGATAATCGTCAGGATTGAGCTTGTCGCCGCATGCCCCAGTGCCTGGAAAAATACCGGGAATGTCAGTGAACTTACCAATGGCACAAAGCTGATTCCGATAAACCGGAAAGCCACGACTCCGATCCGGATAACTTCCGGGTCATGTGAAAACACATGAAGCATCTGTCCCGGAATTGTTTCAAATAAGACAACACCGATCATCATCAGGGCGACACCGAATCCAATGGCCACCTTCAGTGTCTTTTTGCAACGCTCATATTTTCCGGCGGCGAAATTGTAACTCACCACAGGTACGATACATGTCTGCATCGCACCAAGCGGAATAAAGAAAAATGCCTGCCATTTATAATACAATCCCAATACCGTAACTGCCTGATCTGAGAAAGTTGCAAGGAGCAGATTCAGCCCAAATATGTAAAACGTATACGCCGACTGCATCAGGATGTTTGGAATACCGAGTTTATAAATCCGTTTGATCTGATGTGGAAATACCACTAACTTCGGTATTTTCCGACATCCCCCTTTCATAACGATCACAGCCGCTGCGATCTGCCCCACCACGGTAGCTGTAGCAGCTCCTGCGATTCCCATTTTCGGCAGACCGCATAATCCGAAGATCAGGAATGGATCCAATACGATATTCACCACTGCACCTACAATTTGTGCGATCATGGGCACCCTCATATTTCCCTCTGCCTGATGCACTTTTGTCCATACGCTCTCTAAAAACAGTCCGATGCTGAGCACGCAAACGATTCTTCCGTAGCTGACTACCATCGCAATGACTTCCTCTGAAGACGTATTCATCCTCGCATATGCCGGCATCAGGAAAAAGCAGACCCCTGCAAAAAGAACCCACATCACAAGTGCCAGCGGTGTACCGATTCCTGCCGTATCATCCGAGCGTTTCTTTTTGCCGATTCCCAGATTATACGCCATCTCGGTGTTAATGCCCACACCGGTTCCAACTGCCAGGGCGATCATCAGCAGCTGGATCGGATAAATAATTGAGAGTGCCGTCAGACCACTCTCAGAGTAACGGCCGACAAAGAAACTGTCCACCACATTATATAACGCCTGTATCAGCTGAGCCAGCATTACAGGCGGTGCCATTTTCATTAATATCTTTGCTATTTTTTCTGTCCCAAAAAAATCGTTTTCCACATTATTTCCCCCACATTTCTATTAATGATTACCCCTTTAGCATAATAGTATATTTCTGAGAGAAAATCCAGCACAATTTTACGATGCCAGTTTCCAGATCCAATACACCAGTCCCAGCAGCCAGCTGGTAAAAATACCATACAAAATGACCGGACCACCGATGGAAAAAATCTGACTGCCGATACCAAAGACCTGCCCCTCTTTTTTAAACTCTATCGCCGGTGCTGCCACACCATTTGCAAATCCCGTGATAGGAACCAGTGCGCCCGCACCACCGAATTTTGCAATCGTAGGATAGATATTCAGCCCGGTAAGAATTACACTGATCAGCACCAGGATCACACTGGTCCATTTCCCGGCGTTCATCTGATCCAGTCCCCGGCTCATGGCAAAATTCATAATGCCCTGGCCGATGCAGCAAATGATGCCGCCCACGAGGAACGCTTTCAGCATATTCAGCGTCAGACTGTAAGACGGCGTCACCTGGCTGACATAAGCATGATAGGCATTTTTCCGTGCCTCTTTTTCTTCCTCAGTTCTGGCATTCTCCTGTCCGGAAATTTCCTGCATCAGTTCCTCCCGGGAAATATTCTTATATTCCGCCTTCGTCTTCTGCCGTTTTTCCTGTCCATTCTTTTGTCCCATCTTCTTTTCCATCCTTTCTGCTCAAACTTTTTCACTCAAGTCGAACGCACGTGTGACTTGGTGCACCTTCGCGGAACGTTTATCTGGCAACACAGAAAAAATAAACCAGTCCGCCTGCAACCTTTCCAAATGCAAAGAAAGTAATCAGTATCTCAAGACCGGTTTTGATTCCCATTCTGCGAAACAGCACCGGAAATACGTTGAGCACTTCCGCCAGTGCAACGGACAGACAACCTGAAAATACGCCGGAGGCCAGTCCATACACCCCCAGGAACCATGTTCCAACCGGAAATGGAAGATCCGGGAAAACAGCCAGCACACAGCCAAAGATTCCTCCGGCAATCAGTCCATTTTCCAGTGCAGGCACATAGGCCGCCACACTGGTTTTTCCCGCCATACGTGGCACCATGCCAAGACTTGCCACCAGGGCAAAGACTCCAGCTGCCACACCAATGCCACACAACAATCCCAATGCGCCAAACAGAAGCTGATAAGTGACCATCTTACCGACCTCCTTTCTTTCCGATGCAAACAATCTTATATCACATTCTTTTTCTGCCTTCTTTATTCAGGAATGCATTCACACTTTCTTACTTTTCCCTTTCCGGCTGCTGGTCTCGATATAAGTGGTATCCACATCCTGCTCGTATTTGCGCATTGCCACCTGGATCGGTGTCGGATCATCTGTGATCTTCTTCGTTCCGACATGATTGTAGAAAACCATGATACCGATGGCAAGACCGATACAAAAGCAGATTTCCAGTACTCCCGCTCCGTTGGATACCTGTCCGGTGACTCTTGTATACAGGGCATTAAATACTTTATTGACAGAAACATCCTCGATAAATGTCATGATGGTAAATGCAGAACCAAAAAACAGAATCACGCAGACCAACGCTGTCTTTAAATATTGCACGGATTTTTTCTCCGGATCCGGCACATAACGAATCACAAAATCCGGTTCTCCAATGTTTTCAACCTCCAACACCGGATATTTTTCATGAATTTTCCGGATGACATCTAAGACCGAAAAAACCTGTACCAAGCTGCTTTTCTCATTTCCGGAAAAATAATATACCTGTTCCTGCAACACCTGACGGCGGATCCCCACATCGGTACATTCCACCGATGCGATATCCTGCAGCGTTACACTCCGCTTGTATACAATACAGTTCTGTTCTATTTTCAGATATAAAATCTGTCCTGCCGCACTCATACAGATTCCTTTTCTTCCGAAGTTTCTTCATCCTCTTTAAATACTGCCTGTGCAGATTCTTTCATCTCAGACATATCTGCTTTAATCTCACTGGCAGCATTACGCACTGCTTCACCCGCATGTTTCCAGCTGTCCTTCATCTCATCTGCGGAATACTCTGCCGCAAATTTCACTTCCCTTGCAATATCTTCTCCCTGCGCTTTCATGCATTCACAGGCCTGCTTAACTTTTTCTCTTTTAGATCGAAGTTTTTGCCCCAGATACCCGTTCTCCTGTATAGCTTCGCCTTTTAATCCGCATAAAAAATAAAAAACCGCTCCCGTGATCATTGCGATCACTACTATACAGCAACACTTTTTCATCAATTTACAACACATGCAAATTTCCTCCTTCTTATTTTGCTGTTAGTATGGAGCGATTTTTTATAATTATTCTATTTTTTAATAGATTCTATTTTATTTTTTTAATCTGCCAGTTTTCTGACTGTTATTGTAGCAGATACAGTTTTATACTTCCCCTTTCACTTCAGAATTTAAAATTGCACCTGTCCGTTTACAACGCGATAATTTGTGCCATAGTAATTTACAATGCCGGTGAAACCAAAATCTACCATACCGCCGGTTACCTTCCACCAGCTTCCGCCGTACGGAACAAGGCTGTTGTAACCAAAGTTGACCGCACCGCCTTCTACATACCACCAACCGTAGTTGCTATCGTATATAAGACCTGTGTAACCAAAGTTTACGGCTCCGCCTGTTACATACCACCAGCCATAAGTGCTGTCGTATACAAGTCCTGTGTAACCGAAGTTTACGGCTCCGCCTGTTACATACCACCAGCCGTAGTTGCTATCGTATACAAGTCCTGTGTAACCAAAGTCGATGGCACTTCCGTTTACATACCACCAGCCGTAGTTGCTGTCATATACAAGTCCTGTTGCTGCGAAGCTGATCGCACCGTTCTGTACATACCACCAGCCGGATTCGTTCTGTACAAGACCTGTGTAAGAGAAATCTACTTTACCGTCTTTTACATAGAACCAGCCGTTTGCGTTTGCTGCAAGCCCTGTCATCTCTTCGTCTACATCACCGTCTGTGTAATAATACCAGTTACCGTCAGCTGCTGCCTCATTTGCAAGACCCGTGAATTTATTTACTTTCTCCAGCTCTGCAATGGCTGCGGTCAGATGTGCAGTAGACTCATCAATACTCTCCTGACTGGTTTTTCCTGTCGGAACAGTTGCCAGATCTTCTTTTGCCTCTGCTAATTCAGCTTCCAGATTGCTCCAGGACGCTTCTGTATAATCCTCTTTATTCAGTGCTTCCGCTGCTTTGATCGCTGCCTCCAGTTTGCTTGTATCGCTGACTGGTGTTGCAATATGGATATCATCTGCTGTCACATTAACTTCTACTTTTGTATCTGTATAACCAAGTGCATGAATTGTAAGTACCCATTTTCCGGTTCCATCCGTTCCCTGCGGAAGCTGGCATCTCAGGGAATCTGTCAGCCCCAGCTGGATTCCCATAGATTTGTGCATCCAGTTATCTGCTGCAAATTTTGTTCCGTAAGTTGCAAGTGCTGTATCACCGCTTCCATAATAAGTCCACTCTACGGATTGCATTGCGGAACCAAGATCGCCATAGTTCTTTTTCAGATCCACACGCAGGAAATCGCCAAACTTACTGCTGTCCACTACTTCAACACCCATATTTGCAACATCTGCTGTTTTCAGTTCGGTATCTTTTAATCCGGATGCCGTACCTGTCTGTGCCGCACTGAAGCTGAATGTACCATCTGCATTCAGAGAAACTTTCTTCAGACCATTTGTATTTTTGTTTACATCTGCAACCGCTGTATAACTCTTCAGATTATTCTCAGAATAACCACCGGACAGTGTCTCTCCGTTTTCTGTTACACTATATGCTGCCTTAAATGCTTCCAGATTTTTTGATTTTACTTTTACCGGAACATATTTGATTCCTTTGATCACATAATGGTCATATGTACTTGTTTTTCCATCGACTGTTAAAGTCGTGATTCCTGTTGCTCTGTCAGATGCTTTTACCAGTGTTTTTCCATTTGATAAAATGGCAGTATTTCCATCCGTCCAGGAAATCGGCTCATAAGTATTTCCATCCGTATCATAGATTACAACATCCTGCTGGAAACTTCCTCTGTGCAGACCATGGTTTGCTGTTGCACGGGTTACGGTATCAAATGCACCCTTGTCATATTCTCCGTTTGTATCCATCACATCGGAAGATGCTGCAGATCCCGCATTCTGTACATCTTCATTCGCATAATACTCAGCGTAAGGAACAGATGCGTAGACATAAGTATATTCAGGTGCTACATAGGTAAATGAGAAATCATTTGCATATCCGGTTGCCTTTACAGAAATTTCAAATTCGTCTCCTGCTTTTGCGTCTTTAAATGGAGCTGCCTCCTCATTCAACGTTCCGTCTTCATTCACAATTTTTACAGAACCTTTTCCGGAGGCATTGTATGCTTTTCCGTTAACAGTTACTGTTTTTATATTTTTAATGTAAGACGTTACTTCATCTGCGGAAGCTCCCTCTGCTGCCACCAGACTGTCACTTGCATTATCATATGCGACCACTGTTTTATCTGTTGTCAGTTCAAAGCTTGCAGATAGTTCCACATATTTAGCATTTTTATCTGCAACACGCAACGTATACTGTCCCGGAGCAGCTGAATCCTTATCAAATGTTAATGTTCCATTTTTAACCTCTACATTTTTTAAACCTTCTACGGTATACTGAGCATCATAATCTTTTGGAAGACCGGTAATAGTAACTGTTGTCTTTCCTGCATCTGCAGATGCATTTTCAACAGCTATCGTATTTGTAAATTTCACCGGAACATACTGGTTCATCGGAATTTCATAAACACCCGCATCGGTATAATAAGTCACTTTGTTGATCGTCTGTCCCATCATAGATACATAATCTGCATAAGAAAGCTTACTTCCGTGAGCCTCCGTCACAAATCCAGTACTCCATGCAAGTTTTGTTTTTTTCCAGATATTTTCCACATGACGTAATCCGTAACTGTCACCTTCTTTTGTACTGATTGTGACCCCATAGACGGTGTTGATCGTATCCGGAAGTCCATCCAGATTCAACTGATAATCACCATATTTGGAAGAAGTAGAAAAACTGCCTGTCACATCTGTCAGTGTTGTTGCTTCTGTTCCTTTTACCGTTCCAAAACTGAAAGAACCGTCTTCATTCACCGTCAGCTCTTTATAGTAGGATGGTGCCTCAGATAATACATAGTAGGAATAATTTCCACTTTCAAACAAAGCATCTTTTCCACTGTAAGTAGTCGTAGATTCTTTTCCTTTGATGCTGGTTGTAATATCTACTTTACTCTCATCTGTAATCTGTGTATATTTCCCGGTCAAAGCAGCCAGATCACTGACTTTTACCGGAAAAGTAATTCCACTGATATCCGTTCCATCACTGTTTACATGATAAGAACCTGCTGCAAGCGATGCTCTTGTCTTCATTTTTGTTGCAGAAGAAACAGCATCTACATCTGCATCTCCTTCTGCTGCATAAAAATCAGCATATGGAATGTTCATCAGCACATACGCTTCCTGCGTGGTTGATGCTTCCGGGGCACCCTGGATTGCTTCCAGTGCTGCCTCTTTGATGGCTTTGGAAGTACGGGTAGCTCCGGATACCGTAGACCATCCGTTAATGGTATCTTCCGTAGCATCCTTTCCTGTCAGTAATGTCTTGATTCCGTTTTTCTTACTGTAAGCTTTGCTGAAATAACTGCTGTTGTCAGCTTCCACGTAGCCATTTTTCGGTGTGGCTGTAATATCAGAGATTTTTCCATCCTTTACAGATACCGTGACATCCACATCATACTCATTCCACTCATCGTCTGTATCCTCGATGGTTCTGTAAACATGCCTGGTAGCTGTATAGGTTCCATCTGCTGCCACTTTATCAGCAGTTACTGCAAATGCTGCTGTCGGGCAGGTACTCATCACCATAGCTGCTGCCATGATAGAAGCCCATACTTTTGCTGAAATCTTTTTTCTTTTCATAAAATATAAAATCCTCCTTGCTGTTTTTATTCTAAAAAAGGCGAAAAAACCGGGTTAGTTCCACTAATCTTTTTTACATGTCGGCAACTTTTTATAATAATATGCAAACATCATTAGTACTATCTAACGCCGGTTATTTTAGCATCACCTTTTTTTATCGTCAACAAAGATGTTGAAATTTTATACTTATTGACTTTTTTCATCAATAATATTGAGAATCCATCTCAATAAACACATATTTATATCTCAGCCGAACTATAACCTCCGACTGAGATATAATGCTCCATATAATTACACAATGATTCTCTTTCTCAGACTAGAACACGACTTTTCCGTTTACGACATTCCATACACCGTATTCATTTACAGCTGTGCCGGTATAGTCAAAATCTACTTTTCCGTTCGCTACTTTGAACCAGCCATTTTCGTTTGCTGCAAGTCCTGTATAGTCAAAGTCTACTTTTCCGTTGGTCACTTTGAACCAGCCATTCTCGTTTGCTGCAAGTCCCGTATAGTCAAAATCTACTTTTCCATTCGTCACTTTGAACCAGCCGTTTTCGTTTGCTGCAAGTCCTATATAGTCAAAGTCTACTTTTCCGTTCGTCACCTTGAACCAGCCGTTTTCGTTTGCTGCAAGTCCTGTATAGTCAAAGTCTACTTTTCCGTTCGTTACTTTGAACCAGCCATATTCATTTGCCGCAAGTCCGCTGATCTCGGTTGCAATCTGACCATCTTTATAGTAATACCAGTTTCCATCCTCTGCCGGTGCAAGTCCATCCGGAATAATAACCGGAGTCTCTGCATCCTGTGCCACTGCTTTTGTAACAATGTCCTGATAATTATCACTGACAATTGTGATCGTATATTCGGTTCCAATGGTCGGTGCTTTCTCCAGTGTAAAATTCAGTGCTTCCAGCGTTCCTTCTGCAAATACGGCAGAACCTCTTCCCTGACGATAGCTGATGGTATAAGTCGGATTCTCCAGATCTGCCAGTGTTTTTCCATCTAATGTTACAGATACATCCGTTCCTTTAATGGCTGCTGTCGCAGATATGCTCTCATAAGTAGCTTTTACTTTTGAAATCAGCTCCTCGATCAGCTCTGCTGCCTCCGCTGAAGAAGCAGTTTTATTTGCGATCATTTCCTCAGCTTGACCGACATGCTCTTTCAGATCAGCATTGCTGTCATATCCGTTTGCTGCTTTTGCTTTATCCACCCATTTCTGAAGCTCTGTGATCTGCTCTTTAATGACCGGTGTGGACATGGTTCTTGTGATATCCGGATAGTTGGAACTGCTGATGGTCAGTGTATAAGTCGTTCCGGCTGTCGGTGCTGTCTTCAATGCAACCTTTCCATCTTTGATCTCTGCATTCTCTGCCAGTCCGCCGGATACGGAAATTCTTACGTTTTCCAGATCAGATGGAACACCGCTGATACTCAGTTCTGTAGAATCATCTTCAATGCCATACTGCAGACTGCTGAGATCTCCCTCATAGTATTTTGTCAGTTCCAGACCATTCTCTCCGCAAGGCACTTCGATAATACCGAGGTCTGTGAGCAATGTTACACTCTTTAATGTCTTTCCGTTCATATCACTGAACTGATAAAATGCATCCCCTTTTCCGTGTGCCCGTTTCAATCCCTGACCTTCTTTGATGGACCATGCGATTTCAACATTTGGTGTCTTTGTTCCAACCCAGGTATTCTCCAAGCAGGTCATACCATAGGATTTACCCTCCGTTGTATTCAGGATTGCACCGTACAGGGTATACGGAACGGTCTCATCCTCACCCACTTTCAAATTATTGCTTGTCCCAACACCTTCCAGTGTGATCTGATAATCACCATATCCGCCATTAAGATCCAGATCTGTAACAGACAGATATTTATTCGTTACGGCCGCTTCCTGCAACTTGCTAAAACTATATGTACCATCCGTATTTACAGTCAGTGTGCTGTATGCTGCCGGTGTGCTGTCCAGATCTGTCATGTAATAATTGTCATTCTCTGTCAGATTTTTTGCTTTTAATGTTTCATAAGTGCCTTCCGGAACTGCCACTGCCATAGTCACACCCATAATGAATTTGCCATTGTTATAAGTGCCCTTTGCCAGTCCTGTTGTTCCTTTGAATTTATTGGTTGTAGCTGTGGAAACCGCATCCAGACTTTCTTCCACCTGCCATACTGCTTTATCGGTCAGGTCATATGCAGCGTACAGATCTGTATACGGCACATTCATGGTCACATATCTGACCTCTTCATCCTGATCCCCGTCTGCTTCCGGAGCTTCTGCAATCGCCTCTGTAATAGCTTTTTTGAAATAAGAGCAGTTTCCATCGTCATATCCATTTCCAGGTGTTACAGTCACAGACTCAAATTTTCCGTCCTTTACTTCAAAACCAACGCTGATGGAATAGCTCTGCCATTCTCCAACTTCATCATTTTCCGCTACCACAGGATCAGAAGCATCTACATAGGCCTCTTTCGTGTATGTTCCATCCTTCACGGCATTCGCTCCTGTTGCCGCAAATGCACTCACCGGCATAGTTCCGGCTGTCATAGCTACTACCATGGCTCCTGCAAGCATTTTTGTCAGAAATTCCCGTCTCTTTTTCATTGTGATTCTCCTTTCCCATAAGCCATTGCCTAACTTCTTTCATTCCTGTACCTGTCACATCCAGAAACCGTTTTTTCCGTCAGACAAAAAAAGAGACTTCACCTGTATATGCGTCCTGTGCCGCATGCGGGAGAAGTCTCTACCAAGTCCACAGACAGTTTTATCTCCGTCTGAAAACTCAGACTTGACAGCAACTGACCTGTGAATTTCAATGTTCAATTTTGATGGCATTTTTGTTAGTGTTTCCTAACGACGGTTACTTTAACATTACAACACCCCATTTGTCAACCGCTTTTTTTCCATTTTCTTTTAACTGAAACTTTTTCTCAACTTTCATTCCCCTTAAAGCCCGATAAATTTGAACAGCACCAGCAGCACTACTGCCCGCAGCACGGTAAACCAGATTTCATTTCCTTTCAGACTGCGGATACCGGTATGTATATTCCCTTTCGGACAGGTATCGATACACTTCTGACACTGGAAGCAGTCCCCGGAAAGTTCCGGAGCCGTATCCGGTGCCAGTTCAATATCAGATGGGCATTTCATGGTACATGCACGACAGCCTCTGATACACTCGGAACGGTCTCTGCGCAGGGTAAACAGCGGCAGTACCGGAAGCATGGAAAATACCGCTCCCATCGGGCACAGCACACGGCAGAAAAAGCGTTCCTGAAATGCCATACCAACCAGGATCAGCACCAAAAGTACCAGCCCTACGATATAGCCGCCCAGTTTGAAATTACCGGCATGCAGCATGGAAAATACATCCCATGGGCTCATGCCCTGTGTCTTGCTGTACACACCGGTATAACAGCTTACTACCAGAAGCACCAGCACGATATATTTCACTGCCTGCAGATATTTTACCACCGATGCTTTCATCGTCACCGGTTTCTTTTTCCGTTTCTTGCAGATAAACACATAAAATGCGCGCACTGCATCCCCGAGACTTCCGAAGGCACAGGCAAACCCGCAGAAAAATCTGCCGAATACAACCGTAAACAGGCAGAGAGCGATCAGTGTAACCACAAAGGACGTCAGCTCCAGGTGGCTCTTTGCCCCCATCTGGGTAAAAATGTATTTTACACCGTTAAAAGCGGCTGTATAGGCAGACGGAATAAACAGAAAATACAGTAACTGTATCACTGCCCGCACCCACACATGCACTTTCTTCAGCGTCTTTTTATCCATCTGTTTCATTTATCTGGCACCGCCTTTCGCAAGGGCCTGTGCCGTTGCATTTTTGATTCCGGTGGAGCTGAAGGTCGCACCGCTGATGGTATCCACATCCGCGCTCTGTGCATCCAGGATCTCCGAAATAATATCGGTTGCCATCGTCAGATAGGCACTGTCTTCTTTTTCTGCGGACAGGATATCCACAGAGGCGATCCTGCCATCTGTAATGGTCACTTCCACTGTGATATCACCGCCAAAACCGGTGGCTGTGCCCTGATAGATTCCGTCTGTATAGGAACCGCCTGTCTCCCCGGCCTCTGCTGCAATTTCCGCATTTTTACGGTCTGCCTCGGCTTTGGCCGCGGCATCCGTCTGTTCATGAGCCAGTGTCACTTTACTATATCCGATTAATGCTGCCACAATGACGCATACATTGATCATCCGTATCCAAAATTTTTTCATTCTGCACTATCCTCTCTGTCTTCGTTCCAGGCCGACTCAGTCTCTGCCAGGAATTTTTCCCTTGCCTGACGCAATGCTTCACGGCAGGCTTCTTTGATGGATTTTGACGTACAGGTCGCACGGGAAACGGTATCCAGCTCTGTCAGGTTCTGATCCACCTGTGCACCCGCATTTTCTCCACTCATATCTGTCACTGCCATACCGATAATACGGGATACCATACCGGTCATGCCGGAAGTACCGTTCACTGCACGTTTGATGTAAGAATTGTTTCCGCTGTCTCCGTCTCCGGTCACATTATTGATTTCTGCCACCCGGTCGTTTTTGATCACAACGCTTGCGGACAGATGATACGGTTCAAAGTCCTCATCCTCATCCGGCTCACACAGAACCGTTACCGGATAGGTTCCATCTGCATAGTATACGGATTTTTTATCTGTATCAGATCCATCGTTTCCGTTATTGGTATTTCCATTATTATCATTGCCATTGTTTCCGCTATCACCTGCATTTCCATGATCCGGGGTCACCGGCTGGGATGGATTTGCAGCTGATTTTGCAGCATCCAGTGCCGCCTGGATCGCATGGAGGATACCTCTGGAACTGTATGTCGCTCCTGACACGGTATCTACCCCTGTTGTCTGCTGATTAACCACACGGTTTGCCACTACTTTTGCACGGTCAAAATATGCCGCATCATCCTCATTGGACAGAATCTCCACGGACTGAATGGTCTGATTTTGGATCACAACCGCTACGGTAATGTCACCCAAATATCCTTCGGCTGTTCCATAATAAGTGCCATCCGGATACGGGAAATTGCCGCTGACCATCGGAACTGCCGGGACATCCTCTGCTTTCTGCTCCGGCAATTCAGGCACGATCAGATCCTGCTGTCCGCCCTCACCCGGATTCACGGCAGCCTGTGCCAGTGCATTTCGTACCGCATTGATAATTCCCACGGAACTGTAGGTCGCTCCGGACACCGTGTCTACATTGGTACTCTGGGAAGCCACGATCTTTCCGGTAATGGAAGATGCTTTACTGATATAACTGCTTCCGTCGGAAGTCTCCACAATCTCAACAGACGCAATTTTCCCATCTGTGATCACGACTTTGACCTTGATCGGTCCCGCAAATCCGGTGGCGCTTCCGTAATACACACCGTCTTTGTATGAACCTGCGTCCATGGATGCTGCCAGCGTGGTGGATCCCTGTCCCTGACCCGGATTTTCTGCGGTCTTTCCGCTGTCCTTTTCACCGGTCAGCGCATTTTTGACCGCACTGATGATACCTCTCGAACTGTAAGTCGCTCCGGAGACTACATCCACATCCAGATTCTGTGACTGGATGATCCGGTCAATCACCCCTTTGGCACGGTTGAAAAATGCCGCGTCATCTGCTTCTACATTTAAAATTGTAATCGCTACGATTTTTTTATCTTTGATTTCAACAGCTACTGTGATCTTTCCTGCAAATCCGGTACCTGTTCCTTCATAGATACCGTCCGGCAGATCAAATACCTGACCTTCCAGACTCATCTCCTCTGCGGTAGTATCTTCCGTCGTATCAGACTCCGTGGCTTTTGGCGCTGCTTTCTGTACGGCATATACCTTTGGTGTATACGCTGCCACGGATGCTCCTGCGCAGGCAACTACCAGAATGGCAGATAATGCCGGAGCCATTGAACCAAGCTTTACGGATTTTTTTTCTTTCTGCCGGTCATTGTTTTTCACATCTGGCTCTGTCTTTTTATTTTCTTTCTTCATCATCGCTCTCCCGACCTTTCTAAAAAATATGCTGCCACACATTTTTAAATTTCCTCTCATAAAAAAATGCCATCATAATATACATTAGGCTTTTCTAACGCACGTTATGATAGCATTACTTTTTTTCACAAGTCAAATATTTTTTTCTCATTTTCTCAATAAAGCGTCTTCTTGAGAAATAATGTGCAATATCTTTTCTTTATTCTCAACTGAGCGCATGAAATAAGCCTTGCTTCGTGAAAATCCATAAAAAATTTCACGCCTCGTTCTTTTTATGATATTGCAGATTTTTCCACGAATGGCTGTTTTACCCTCTAATGGGCGCTGTCAGCTGCATAAGCCCGTCTGACTGCCGGCAGAGTGACTCTGGATACGATGCCAATCAACAGACCGGTAACAAATCCGGAGATCAGCAGCACCGGAACATAAAAGATCAGTTTCAGATTTTCCACCACAAGGATCGCCACGATCAGCTGTCCGATATTGTGGCAGATTCCGCCAAGTACGCTGACTGCCAGAATGGACAGTTTATCTGTTTTTTTCAGAATAAGCATCACTGCCAGGCTCAACAGACCGCCTGCCAGACTGTACATGATAGAAGCCAGATTTCCAAACATAAATCCACTCAAAAAAATACGCACAACAGAAACCAGAAATGCCTCTTTGCCGCCGATCAGATAAAGTGCAGCCACAATCACCAGGTTTGCCAGACCAAGCTTCACACCCGGAATCCCGAAATTGATCGGAATCAGTGTTTCCACATAACTGAACACCAGTGCCAGCGCAATCATCATCGCCAGAAGTGCCACTGTTTTTGCAGATATCTTTTGTTTTTTCATACTTCCTTACCGCCCTATGTTTACTTTGTCTTGATTTCCTGAATATTTGCCGTATTGTTCATATTGATAAAATCATCCATGATGCCATCGGTAATATACAGTTTTCCGTCCTCATCCTCCATAATTGCGTCAAATCCGTCTTCTGCACAATGTTCCTCGCAGTATGCAATGGCATCCTCCGTGCCCAGTACAAACAGAGACGTGGACAGTCCATCCGCCAGTGTACTGTCAGCACTGACAATGGTGACTGAAATCAGTCCGTTATTGGCTGAATATCCGGTCTTCGGATCGATGATATGATGATATTTCACACCGGTTGCCTCATCTACAAAATAACGCTCATAACCACCGGAAGTGATGATAGCTTTATCTCTGACACTGACGCCTCCCAGATAACCGTTCGTATCATTCGGATCCTGAATACCGACTTTCCATGCAGAACCATCTGGCTTGGAACCCAGCACATGCGCATTGCCCCCCAGATTGATCACGGCACTCTCAATACCATAACGTTTCATGACTTCCATAACTCTTCCGGATGTGTAGCCTTTGGCGATTCCACCCAGGTCAATTTCCATCCCTTCCGGAAGGGTAATGGATGATACACCGTTGTCCTCCATCAGACTGATCCTGCCGGCATTCACCAGTGCAAGTTTTGCAGCCAGATCTTCCTTCGAAGGAACGGCAAAATCACCGGTAGTAAATCCCCAGAGCTGCATCACCGGATAAATACTGATATCAAAAGCACCCTGTGTACTCTGATAAATAGCGAGGGCACGTTTTACCAGATAGTCCGTATCCTCAAACAGTGTACCACCGCCATTTTGATTGATCTGCGCCACTTCACTGTTCGCATCTCCGGTAGACAGCAGTGCATCCAGTCTCTGGATCTCCGCTATCCCAGCTTCCACCGCCTCTTTTGCATTCTCACCGTAAGCAGTCAATGTCATATAAGTATCCATGGCAAATACTTCACTGGTGTACTCCGCATTGCTGTTTTTTGTTGTTTTATGATCTGACGCCGCTTCACTCTGTACCGATCCTGTGTCCGCATCGGCCCGGTTTATACCGCAGCCTCCCAGCGGGAAACAGACCAGTGCACCGCACAGCAGCATCATCCAGATTTTTTTCTTCATCTGCGATTATCCTCCGTACTTTCAGATCTTTTATATTCTCCTTACCCACCGCTTAGTACTCTATGCACTTGATGCGGAGAGATGCTTATTCTGTGTTCGAATTAGCACAGGCTAACGTATATTCTATTACATCCACATTTGTTATGCAAGAACTTTTATTGAATATTTTTTATCATCAACTGCATACTGTAACAAAATATTATGCTCTCTCGCGCAATTTCGCAAGCAGTTTTTTCTCCCTTCTGGAAATCTGTACCTGCGTGGTACCCATGATTTTTGCCACCTCGGACTGCGTTTTTTCCTCCACATAACGCAGATAGATCAGCTGTTGCTCTTTCGCTTCCAGTGTATCCAGCAGCTGTTCCAGAAACAGATGGTCGGTACGTTCTTCAATCTCGTTATGCCGGTCACAGATCTGTTCTCCCAATGTGATTTCTTTCCCCTGATTGCCCGGAATCGACCGGTGCAGAGAGTCCACTTCTGTATTTGCTGCCAACGACTGCACAATTTCTTCCTTCCGGATGCCTGTCTTTTCTGAGAGTTCTTCCAGTGTTGGCTCCCGCCCCACCGTATTCTGCCAGTCTGCTTCTGCCTTTCGAACTTTCCACGCAGTCTCCTTCAGAGAACGGCTAACTTTCAACATGCCATCATCCCGCAGATAACGGCGGATCTCACCGATGATGAGTGGTACGGCATAAGTGGAAAACTTCACTTCATATGCAGTATCGAACCGGTCAATGGCTTTCAGTAAGCCGATGCTTCCAATCTGAAACAGATCCTCCGGCTCATACCCCCGGTTGGAAAACCGACGCACAATGCTCCATACCAGTGGCATATTTTCCTGTACCAGCCTGTCTCTGGCTGCTTTATCTCCCTGGTGTGCCCGTTTAATTGTTTCCAACACCTGATCCATATGTAACTATCTGATCTCCTTTTTCATGACAACCCGTGTCCCTTTTCCCGGAGAAGATTCCACTTCCACAACATCCATAAAGGCTTCCATAAAAGAAAATCCCATGCCGGAACGTTCCAGATCCGGTCGTGTCGTAAACAATGGTTCCAGCGCCTGTTTGATGTCTCTGATTCCGCGTCCCTCGTCCGTAACCGCCACATACAACGTCCGTCCTGACAGGCTTGCCTCCAGCCAGATCGTGCCGCCTTTCAGATTGTAACCATGAATAATACAATTCGTCACTGCCTCAGACACAGCGGTTTTGATATCCGCCAGTTCATCGATGGTCGGATCCAGACAGCTGACAAATGCCGCCACTGCCGTGCGGGCAAATCCTTCATTTTCTGATTGTGCTGCAAACGCAATCTGCATCCAGTTTTCTCCCTGTTCCTGCGTTTCTGCCTGTGACTGTTTTTCTTTTTCCTGTATCATGCGCTTTATTCCTCCTCCATCAAGTGTTCCATGCCGGACATCGCAAATATTTTTTTCATCCGCTCATTTAAATGTACGGCATATACATGGCCACCGGACAGTTTCATGTTTTTATACCGCCCAAGAATGACACCGATGCCGGAACTGTCCATCCAGTCAGTGCCGGAAAAGTCAAATATAATCGTTCTGATAAAATGTGTCTCCACCATAAGATCTGCTTCTTCCCGCAGTCTGGCAGATACATGATGATCCAGCTCCTGCGGCAGAAAAATGCGCAGCGTGGTTCCTTTGATCTGATATTCACACTCCATGTTTTTGTCTCCTTTTTGGGTTTTATGTCTTCATATTTTTAGATACAAAAAAAGACAGTATCGGAAAGATATAAGTATACCGAATTTCGGCATATTTATTTTATCTTTCGTATACTGTCTTCTACTTTCTAAAAATGCCTGCGGCATAATTCATTACTCGTTATCAGTATTGTTATCCGAGTTGTCCGCAGTTGTATTATCTGCCGCAGATCCGTCGGGAGTTCCGCCTGCCTGTGTACCGGTACTGCCGCTTGCATCCGGTACGGTAATACCGCGGGATTGCATATCATCGATCATTTCCTTACAGGTATTGCGCACGCTGGAGGAGTTTGTATGATTTTTTGCGATCTGGAACCATTTCAATGCATTGCTCTCATCTTTCTGATAGTTATAGGCAAAGGCCAGATAGTAGGCCGCTTTTCCTTCCTGATAACCTTCGTCAGTCTGTACGATGGATTCAAATTTTGTAATAGCTTCACTGTAATTGTTCTTTTCATACAGATCCAGTGCTTCATTCATATCCGCTTCCAACATGGCACTTTTTACATCTGTCAGCATGTTATCATAAATCTGCTGTGCATTTTCACTGAGCAGATCACGGTTGACGTTTGCCAGGCTCTCGCCGGCTTTTACATTTTCTTTTGCCGCATAAGCCACGTAGGCGTTCAGCAGAGCTTCATAAGATGTGTTTTTCTCCCCGGCAGAACTTGTCTCTGTCTGTGCGTCCGCTACGGTCTGCTGCAGACTGGAAATTTCGTCCTCAAGGCTCTTTATGCTCTGCTCTCTGGTTGCAATGGTTTCATTTGCTTTGACCAGCTGGGATGCCGCGTTTGTATTGGCATTTTTCCGGATACCGGGTACGATCAGGAAACACACTACTGCGATTCCGATGGCGGCACCCACCAGCAGATTGACCACTGTCAGAACAGCGGTATTATCGGTAAACTTCGCCGGACGGATGATCAGATCATTGCCGCTCTGATAACTTACCGTATCTTTTTCCTTTGTTTTAACTTTTCCATTGGCTTTCAGATGTTCATGGCATTCCTTTTTGTAACGCATGGTATTCGCATCACCGACATCTATTTTTTCTGCATTTTTTAATGCACGCAGTGCAAGATCATAGCGTTCTTCTTTCATGTATAACAGTGCCAGCAGCTGATGACCTTTCACCAGCTTTGGATTCAATGCCAGTACTTTTTTCAGCTGGATCAGTGCCAGATCCGTATTGCCGTCTTTGCAGTAAGTCAATGACTGGTTAAATTTTTTGATGGTCTGGTTCAGGTTGTCCAGACGGGCAGAACTTTTCTGGATATCTGCCAGATAAGCGGTTGCCGGATTATCCTCTCCCTGCAGACTTTTACTGATGACCCACTCGCTCAGTGCTTTCACGGATTCACCCATCTCAAAGTAAACCAGTCCCAGCAGGTTACGGGCATTGGTGTTCATTTTGTTATAGCGGAGGCTCATTTTCAGATATTCAACGGCTCCGCTCAGATCACGAACCTGTGCGCGCTCCAGTCCGTCATTGTAAAGTTTGTTGGAAATACTGGCAATCTTTTTCCAGATTTTCACATCTGCTTCACAGTTCGGACAGGTATCCATAGAATCCAGGTACGCACCACAATAATAACAATTCATCTGTGCCCTCCTATCTTCTGCTCTCTTTCAACATTTCCTGTAAAATATCCATCATATCTGTCAGATCACGATTGTAGATTGCATCTTCTGCATCTTCCACTTCCATACTTGGTTCAAATTTCTTTAATTCTTCCTCGAAATCAATCATCACAGTTCTCCTTCCACGCTTCCATCAATGCACCGATAAAATAGAGGGAACCCGTACAGAATAACTTCTGTCCCGGCTTCTTCTTATTTTTCATTACCCGGAGTGCTTCCCGATAATCAGCAAAACCGATGATCGGATGCTCTGCATCAGACCGACATCCTGTTTTCGGATTCACTGTTTTCTCAGAAATATCGTCCGATGTCTGCTCCATCGCCTGTTCTTTTAACTTGTATTCAAATAGTTTCTGCAATTTTTCAAAAGATATGCCACGCTCATTCGGAATCGTTGTTACTGCCATCTCATCCCATACAATATCGCTGGTCAGCATATCGATCGACGTACTGTAATCCTTTTCTTTTACCATGGAAAACAGTAGCAGCGGACGATAACTGTCCGCAGCAGTCAGTCGCTTCACTGCTTCGGTAAACATACCGATGCCGGAGGTGTTATGCGCCCCGTCAAAATAAATCTCCGGTGCGATCTCCTGCATCCTTCCCGGCCAGAACGCTGCTTTCATGCCTGAATGAAGCTGCTGTTCAAAAGAATCACCGGAAAATGCTGACGGATACTGCTGCTGCAGAATGCGCATGGCAAGAATCGCCAGTGCCGCATTTTCCACCTGATAATCTGCTGCTCCCGGAATCGTCCATCTTGTTTCCTTATCATACGCAGTCGAAAGCGAAAAATCAATAAAATTATTCTTAAATTCCAACATCCGGTACATTTTCTTCTCAAGGACTGTGCAGGGACTGTGTAATTCCCGCGCACGGTCTGCAATAACTACTGCTGCCTCAGATTCATTAGCATCAAAGACAACCGGTACGCCCGTTTTGATAATTCCCGCTTTTTCCCCGGCAATCTGTGCAATGGTATCTCCCAGAATCTCCGTATGCTCCAGGCTGATAGACGTAATGATGCAAAGCACCGGATGTGCAACGCTGTTTGTGGCATCCAGTCTGCCGCCAAGTCCTGTCTCCAGTACGATATACTCCACTCCGGCCTCTTCAAAAATTACCATGCCCATGGCAAAAATAAACTCGAAAAATGTCGGATAGCCCAGACCTTTCCGTTCCAGTTCCTCTGCAGTCTTTTTTACCCGGGCATAGGCAGACAGAAACTGATCCTCACCGCATAAATCACCATTTAACTGAAAACGTTCCCGCACATCGATCAGATGCGGAGATGTGAACAGTCCTGCGTTTTTTCCCTCAGAAAGCAACATATGGTAAAGGAAGCAGCAGACGCTTCCTTTACCATTACTTCCTGCCACATGAATGACTTTGCAGCGATTACCAGGGTTGCCAAGCAGCTCCATGAAATGCTGTGTATGTGCAAGGCTGTGTTTTTTGGTAAACTTTGGAATTCCATACAAAAATTCCACCGCTTGTTTCATGTTTTCACTCATATTATTTTAACTGTGCCAGACGATTTTCCACGTCTTCCATCATCTGTTTATATTTTTCAAGTTTTGCTTTCTCCTCATCCACTTTTGCCTGAGGTGCTTTGCTTAAGAATTTCTCATTATTCAGCATACCGTTGGAACGGGCCAGCTCTTTTGCAAGTTTTGCTTTCTCTTTCTCCAGTCGTTCCCGTTCTTTTGCCATATCTACCAGCTCCTCTAACGGAATGTATACAACAGCATTCGGGATAACAACGGATACAGCATCCTCCGGAATTCCTACTTTATCTGCCTGTACGTCGATCTCACTTGCAGAAATCAGCTGACTGTAAATATCTTTGTGGGAAGCAAACAGCTCACACAGGTCTGCATCCGGAGATACAATGAAGTATTTTGCTTTGCGGCTTGGTGGAACATTCATCTCGGAACGGATATTACGGATACCCTTAACCAGTACTTTGATGGTTTCCACATCTGCCTCTTCTTTTGCAAAATTCCACTCTTCGGTGTATTCCGGCCACGGAGCCAGCATAATGGTCTCTTCTTCCGGACAAAGCGTACAGAAGATTTCCTCTGTGATAAACGGCATATATGGATGCAACATCTTTAATGCATTAGCCAGTACTGTTTTCAGAACCCACAGTGCCGCATTGGCAGCTTTTGGATCTTCTTCTTTCTTGTACAGACGCACTTTTGCGATCTCAATATACCAGTCACAGAACTCTTCCCAGATGAAATCATAGACTTTCTGAACTGCAATTCCCAGCTCGTATTTATCCATATTCTCTGTCACATCTTTTGCCAGTGTATTTACTTTCGATAAAATCCAGCGGTCAACCGGCAACAGATCTGCTGCTTCCGGTTTGGTCGGCTGCTCGTCACCCAGGTTCATCATAATGAATCGGGATGCATTCCATACTTTGTTTGCAAAGTTACGGCTGGACTCTACACGCTCCCAGTAGAAACGCATATCGTTTCCTGGCGCATTACCGGTGATCAGGGTCAGACGCAGGGCATCTGCACCATATTTATCAATAACCTCTAACGGATCGATACCGTTTCCAAGGGATTTACTCATCTTACGTCCCTGGGAATCACGAACCAGACCATGGATCAGTACCGTGTGGAACGGCTCTGTGCCGGTCTGCTCCAGAGCAGAGAATACCATACGGATAACCCAGAAGAAGATGATATCATATCCGGTGACAAGTACATCGGTCGGATAGAAATAATCCAGTTCTTCTGTCTTGTTCGGCCAGCCAAGTGTGGAGAATGGCCACAGTGCAGAGGAGAACCAGGTATCCAGTGTATCCTCATCCTGTTTTAAATGACTGCAGCCGCATTTCGGGCATTTTTCCGGCATATCGCGGGAAACAACCATCTCACCACATTCTTCACAGTAATAAGCCGGGATTCTGTGTCCCCACCAGAGCTGTCTGGAAATACACCAGTCGCGGATGCCTTCCAGCCAATGCATATAAGTCTTTCCAAAGCTTTCCGGAACAAATTTTAATCTGCCGGACTGTAATGCATCAATGGCCGGTTTTGCCATTTCTTCCATTTTTACAAACCACTGCGGTTTGATCATCGGCTCTACGGTTGTCTTACATCTGTCGTGGGTACCTACGTTATGAACATGTTCAACTACTTTTACAAGTAAGCCAAGCTCATCTAATTTTGCAACGATGGCTTTTCTTGCTTCATAACGATCCATACCTTCGTAAATGCCACCATTTGCATTAATCGTTGCATCATCGTTTAAAATGTTGATTTCTGCCAGATTGTGGCGTTTTCCAACCTCGAAATCGTTCGGGTCATGTGCCGGTGTGATTTTTACACAGCCGGTTCCAAACTCTTTGTCTACATATGGATCCGCAATCACCGGGATTTCACGGTTTACGATCGGAAGCAGTAACTTCTTGCCGATAATATCTGTGTAGCGCTCATCATCCGGATTTACAGCCACGGCTGTATCACCCAGCATGGTTTCCGGACGGGTGGTTGCGATCTCTACAAATCTGCCTTCCTCACCGATGATCGGATATTTGATGTGCCAGAAATGACCTGTCTGCTCTACGTGCTCTACCTCTGCATCAGAAATAGAAGTCTTGCAGACCGGACACCAATTGATGATACGGGATCCTTTGTAAATATATCCTTTGTCAAACAGGCGGATAAATACTTCTTTGACTGCCTCAGAACATCCCTCATCCATGGTAAAACGCTCTCTCTCCCAGTCAGCGGAAGATCCCATTTTCTTTAACTGTTTTACGATACGTCCACCGTATTCTTCTTTCCAGTCCCATGCATATTTCAGAAACTCATCACGGGTTAAGTCTGCTTTATTGATTCCTTTTTCTTTCAGGCTGTTAATAACTTTAACTTCTGTCGCAATGGCTGCGTGGTCAGTACCCGGCTGCCATAATGCAGAATATCCCTGCATTCTCTTATAGCGGATCAGAATATCCTGCATGGTGTTGTCCAACGCATGTCCCATGTGAAGCTGGCCGGTGATATTTGGCGGCGGCATAACAATCGTAAATGGTTTTTTACTTCTGTCTACTTCTGCATGAAAATATTTATTGTCTTCCCATTTCTGGTAAAGACGGTCTTCAATCCCTTTTGGATCATAGGTCTTTGCTAATTCTTTCATTTTATCTCCTTTCAAGTGCTTTGTTTTATAAGGATTTCAACCGAATTTCCTGTAAAACAAAAAACCCCTCACATACATAATCGCATGTGAAGGGCGAATCTACGCGGTACCACCTTCATTTTATCCCATCAACTCCCTGTACAAAAACAGCTTGTACCTCTCTTTCTTTTCCGGAAATTAATGGAATCTCTATGATTGATTAACGGGAATCACCCGGGATCTCCTACCCACCATACAACAAACATATCGTCTGTTCTCTCAGGGCAACAATACGTAAATTCACAACGATCACTGCTTTTGTCCTATACATATGCTGCATTGGCTTCAGATATCCGGTTCCAAAGCTACTTTCCGCAAACTGCCTGTCAGACGGTCTTTCAGTCCATGGACCCTCTTCCCTGTCACCGCATCTTTTGCGTACTCCTCTTTGTCATTACCTTTTATAACTATAAAATTTTCAAAGTCATTAAACATGATAAACAACATTTTTTGCCTTGTCAAGTTTTTTATAATTGCGAATACCCAAATCCGTTTACCATAGCTTCAATCGCAAATCCTTTTTTGCAATACGGACATTCATCTCTGCCAAACGCCTGATAGCCCGGCACATCATCCGCATTGAATACAGAATGCACTTCCATGCCGCCAACTTTCTTCACGGTACTGAAGATGGAAGAAATGCCATGGACAGTTCCGCCATAATACTGCACGCACTCCAGACTGCGCCGCACAGTCAGTCCCGTCGTTGTAGTTGCCAGCAGTAAAATCACATTTTTTCCTTTGATGGCAGGAATCGTATTGTCACGGAAAATCAGCTGATTGTTCGCATTATACTCCGGTGTGACCACATAAATCGTATCATGCAGGTTCGTGTTGCGAAAACCGCGTTTTTCAAACTCCTGTGCCAGATAAGCACCAACCACTTCCGTGCCGTCCATGCAGACGATCGTATCCACCACAGTAGAATTCACATAATCTCCCGCCAGACTTTTTGCAACTTCCTGTGCCTCATTGGCACGGGTTTTCAGGCTCGTCATATCAATATAAAAATTGATATGTGAGTGGCTTGTAGCAAAATGTCCCGGAATGGCATGCAACGCTACGTGATTGTTGTTTCTTGCATACAGTTTTACCATTCTTGCTTCCATTGTTTCCATCGTAAAGTCCCCCTCTTACGCTATATTATTATGTCTGTCGTTATCGGGCAGGCAAAACACTCTGCTTCTTCATCTCAGTCTGAGTTGAGACTCCCACTTCTGCAAGTGGTGAGTAATAAC